>ENA-OQVM01002062-OQVM01002062.1-marine-metagenome-genome-assembly--contig:-NODE-2062-length-24539-cov-18.119001_pt1 | contig 24539 bp, 37 predicted proteins | sample MGYA00237776_ERZ505498 | MGnify/ENA primary metagenome ERZ505498 (study PRJEB26159, sample SAMN06265151) | marine metagenome | isolation source: Helgoland LTER site | place: Germany:Helgoland, sampling... | reverse complement strand
AGACGAGTATCCAACCTATACGTTAAAGATCTTCTAAAGACCTTTGATGCTATACCAGGGCTCGTTCCTTTTGCCAAAGAGAACGTCAATCTTCGGGTTAGTTAGTATCTTTTTAGTAGCTGAACTGCTATACTAATCAAGTTCGCCCGCCCTGTTGCGGGCTTACTATTCTAATCTTTATTCTTTAATTGCGAGACCTTAATTATGACTTCAAAATCTGTAATTTCATTCCAAACTGCTGATGTTGTTCCTGCTCACCTTATGAGCGGCACTGCCTTGGGTAACGAAAACGTATCGGCCTCCGATATGGCTATCCCCGTCCTAGCTCTAGCGCAAGCGATGAGTCCTGAAGTGGGAAAGAAAAGTGACCCTAAGCACATCAAAGGCTTAGAAATGGGCCATGTCTTCAATAAGTTGACAGGTGAGTTCTGGGATACCGTTTTTGTGGTTAACCTTAAATTTGAGACCGGCTTTACCATCTTCAAAAAGCGTGAAGAAGGCGGCGGTTTCGAGGGTAATCACGAAAGTCTAGCAGCTGCTAACCAGCATCTTGCTGACAATGGCTTAAATGAAGCCGTACACGATATAGTCGAAACTGCAAAGCACACTGTTGCTTGCATAGACGATGACGGTAAAGCCTCTGTTGCTGTTATCTACATGTCAGGAGCCAATAAAAAGGTATCTGATGCGTGGAATACTGCGTTAGCACAAAGTGGTACTGATCGTTTCGGCACTGTATGGGCTCTTGAGTCTGTCGAAGAAAAGAACCGCATGGGTCAAGGCTATCAAGTCTTTAAAGCAACCAACAAAGGATACCCTACGCCTGAGTTGTACGCTGAAGCCCGCGCTACTTACTTTGCCATGCAAGGCATGACCGACCCTACCATCCACTAGGTAGTAAGTAGATACAAGCCATCCCTCGGGGTGGCTTTTTTAACTCTGGAGGAAATTATGACTAAATATGCAGCTGAAGTTCAATGCACTGCCCAAGTAGTAATTCAAGCTGAAACAAAAGAAGAAGCCCAAAAGAAAATAGAGGCTATGGGTTTAGCATCTATTATGGAGACTTGTGAGGACTCCTTTTGGGGTATTAACCACATTGATAGTGTGCAGACGTATGATAAAGAAGCTAATCGTTTTATAGCGGCCTAAGCACCTCAATAAAAGCCATCCCTCGGGGTGGCTTTTTTATAGCTGGAGATAAAATGAACGAGCATAGCTACATCAAAGCCATACACAAAATGCTTCCCTCAACTGTGTACAAATGGAAGATCAACGATAATTTTCATGGTGGCGTAGCGGACGCGTATTACTCTGGCTCAGGTGGCGACCTGTGGATTGAGTATAAGTACGTGTCTAATCCTCCTAAGCGTTCCAGTACTGAAATGAAGACATGCCTGTCCTTGCAGCAATTGCATTGGTTAAAAAGCCGTCAAGAAGAAGGCCGTAAAGTGGCATTAGTGATTGGTATGCAAGCGCCTGTAGGAATGCGGTCTAAAGATAACCTGATCATCACTGATTTTAGTCAAAAAGTGACCATAGATACCTTTAGTAGTTCAGCTATTGACAAACGTGGGGTTGCTGAGTTTATAATGTCGTCATGCCTCGAAGAAGTGGCATAGCAACGTATGAATGGGCGTAGATCCATACAACTATATAAACTACAGGAAGACACCCAATGGCTAAAGCGAGCTTACTCGTTGGAACCGATGCTTCGCCCGAAGCAGAAAGTCGAGCAGTCCAACGTATTCTCTCTATCTATAATCGCCTTAAAGCTGACGAAGGATTAAATCAAACCCTACTTGCCCAAAAAATGGGCCTCAAACAACAAAGTGCCATATCACAGTACTTCCTCGGTAAAGTTCCTTTGAACATGACTGCGGTTGTTAATTTCGCCCAGGCTATGAATGTCTCCCCTTCAGACATTTATCCTGAATTAATGGAACCAGTACGCACATCTTTTTACCCTAAAGTATCAATTGCTGTGCGCTACGCAATTAGAGGAAATCCTACCATTGACGCTATACAATCTGTTGAAGTCCAAGGAGACTTGGAACCTTACGCAGTACAGATTAATGTAGATGACTACCTACCCTACATAGCTAAAGACTCATTTATCGTATGCTCCAATCGTGTTAAACCACAATCTGGGGCTGAAGTGTTCGTAGAACTTAACGATGGAAATCGTTTTGTTGGACGCTTCTTCTATAGCGAAAAGGGAATTACGCAGATTCTGAAACTGCAAGACAATTGCATATATGACCTTCAAAGTGAAGATGTCATAGTTTGCGATATGGTGATTGGTACTCACCGACAAAATAACTGGGAGCTAAAATAATGTTAGTTCAAAATTTAAACAACAATCGAAGTCGTTCGATGTATTGGCACACGCAGTCTTGCTGGTGTTGGTGGATAATACATACTGACAACGACAAAGACTGTTGGCCGAAATGGAGTGTGTTAGAAAGCAAAATTAACTTTCTTTCATTCGGGTGCAATTCAACCTCAACATCGCCTCAAGGCCCCCCAGTTTAATAATCGACATCTTTTTTTTTCACCCCTCAATAGTAGTTGAGCTAATAGCGTAAGCACACAAACACAAAGGCAGCACCATGTTAGACAGAGTAACAATTAGTAAGTTTTCAGAACTGTCAGGCTATACAGAAGTTGCTATACGCTCTAAAATCAGTGAAGGTGTCTGGCAAGAGAACGAGGTATTCTCCCGCGCACCTGATAATAGGATATTGATAAGTCTAGGAGGCTACGAAGCATGGGTAGACCGAAGAAGCAGCAGTTCACAAACGTCAGGGAAGTCTCTAAAAGTACAATCGAGATCGTCTTCCGCTACCCAACGCCCCAAGATCGGCAACGCGAGCCAATCAAGCTTGAGCCCACCCCCGCTAATTTAAAACGCTGCTATGTTCACCTCGCTCAAATCAATGAAGCCATTAAAGCAGGGACGTTTGACTACCTAGCCACGTTCCCTAACTCCCCTAGAGCAAAACTATATTCCAATCGCCGTACTTTCGGCACCTTCTTAAAGCACTGGCTTAACAACCACTATGCTATCGGCCCTGGCACTCATAAATTTTATAAACGAATTATTGAAGGCCAAGTATTAAAAACCCCTTTGGCTAAAATCCGTGTGGTTGATTTAACGTGGCTCGATGTTAAGGATTGGGCCTTAAAGATGGATGTCCTAGCAAAAACTCGCTCTCAACGAGTGGCTGTTCTGCGAGATGCCCTTAACTCAGCAATAGAAGAAGGCATTATTGCTGTAAACCCCTTGTATGGTAAAAAACTAAAAAGCCCCAAAGTTATTATACAGCCAGAAGCCACTCGCATTGAGCCTTTCTCTTGGGATGAACGAGATGCCATCATCAGAGCTGCACGTAGACAGTTCGGATTACAACTGATGTTTCAGTTCTTCACAGGACTGCGCCCAGAAGAAATAAGAGGTCTATGTTGGAGTCGTGTTGATTTCATCGGATGCACTATTCGGATAGACCAAGTAATCGTTGATGCGAGCCCTAATGAGTTTCGACCTCCTAAGTCACAAGCCTCTCTTCGGACAGTCGATTTAGTTGGCCCTGCAATGCAATGCTTACTTGCCTATAAAGAGTACACCTTTCTTAGAATGCCAGCGCCTAAAAAGTTTCCAGTAAAGCCAAGTATGGCTGACATTGTGTTTACAAATCCAAACACAGACAATCCTTGGAGTTCAACTAACAGCATACGTGATCAATGGGTTGATGTACTTAGAAAAGCAGGAGTTCGTTATAGAGTGCCTTATCAAACTCGACACACTTACGCATCGACCATGTTGCAAGTTGGAGAAGACTTAGAATATGTTGCGGGACAAATGGGCCATGAAACCAGCATAACCACGTTAAAACATTACGCGCGGTTTGTTCAACAAACAGGTGCGAGGCACGGGTCTAAATTAGAAGAAGCGTATCAGAAACAAATAGGGAATTAGGTACATAATCGTGTACCTTCTGCCAGCATTTTGCCAGACTCTAAATTAAATCCCTTATGAATCAAAGGGTTGTATGGTGCGGACGGAGAGACTCGATCTTCTTGTAGCCTATACAAAAACCTTATTAATCAACAAGTTAAAACAATCATTCTGCCAGCTTTTAGTGTGGAGACGGGTAGTTTATGGTCGGTTTGCCAGAATCCCTGCCAGCTTTTTTAATGCAATCTGGGCTTAGCGGTTGTCCGACTTAGCTCACCATCTTTCTTATGGTAAGTCACCGCCCTGGCACATCGCCAACTCACGTATCCACCCCTTGCCGAATACGCATCCCGTGCCGATAAAGTGGGATGTCTTTCTACAATTGCGCCACCGCCTTCTGCAATTTCTTGCTCCTGATGATGGTAATGCCCTGTGTGGATATAAGTGTACTCAGCTTCGCCCCACATCTTTCTAAACTTAGGCTCACTGGCAAACAACATCGGTAAGCGTTTGTTCGCTACTTTGTGTCCGTGATGGAATCCTAACAAAATGTCGCCATGTTGTTCTGCATAAAATGGCAGCGCTTCTGTGTTCACTGCGACACGAGGATTGTCTGCAAAGATCTTATTCATAGCAATGCGTAACCAGATCGAACCTGATTCATCGTGATTGCCCTCGCACATAAGCAGCTTAACATTGCGGTGCTTCTGTAATAGCAGCCCTGTCACTTCGCAGATTACTTCGATAGCGAGCTCAATGCATTCGCCATATCGACCTGACGCATCCAGCACATGTTTGCTTTGTGGGGTCACCGCGTCCAGCCCGTCAAAATGTAAGAAATCACCTAGCTGATTAAAGATAGCAAACTCTGATGGTGGGCTTTGTGAAATCAAATCCTGAAAAGCGTTTATCATCACTGACTTCGCCGTCGGTAAATCCCATCGTTCACCACCCTCACCTTCCCACGCTAACATACCTAAATGGAAATCCGTGAGTGTGTACACAGTACATAGTTCTTCATTGGGTGTTGCTGATGGCGGCTTGATCAGCGGTATGGTCTGCATTTTCTCAGCAGCCTTGCTCAACAAGTCTTGCAGTATGTCTAAATTCTCTGACTCTTTAAAGGCAGTCTTGTACCATGTGAGTGTGCCTTCATCATCCTTCTTCAAGAACGAGCGACCTTTAAGTATCTCACTTGGAGCCGTAGGCTGATTCAATCCAGCTTCAGGGGCAAAGCCTTCTTCCCTAGCCACACGCTCTCTCATGTTCTTCAAAGACCGCCGCATATTACGCTGGTCTTGCCCTAAATCAATACATGCCTGGTTAATTGAGCCCGCCGCTATAATGGCTTCTATCTTCTCCTTTTCTTGTGGGCGTGCATAAGGTAAATATTCGCTGTAATTCATAAGTAACCTTGTAATTATTGTTAAATACCTGCCGCATTAAGCCTTGTTAATATTGATAGTAAATCTACCTCAATACCGCCTGAGTTTGGGTCAGCAATAGATACGAAACCATCACCACCACTGTGTCCTGCATGAGTGATAACCACATAATTGTCACTCTGAGGATTCGGATGAGTGTAGTTCCAATAACCACCTGTTCCACCCGCTCCAACGGTCATCCGTACACTCTGTGCGTTAGTTGGTTTAGTCACTAATTGCGATACAGTTGTTCCCGCATTAGCGTAGGTCTGTGTGCCACCTGTAGATAGATCGAGGTGAGTGCTACCGTTACCTCCACCACCTGACCCTCTTGTGCCAGCAGAACCAATTCCACCTACGCCACCAGCTGCTCCGCCTGCTGCTTGGGACGATGCTCGACCCGCATAACCAGTATAATTACCGGCGTTACTTGAAACTGAATAACCTTGCGCTGCACCGCCTGCCGCAGTGTAAGTTGATATAACGCTACCTGTGCCATTCAAACCCGTCATAAACTGTATGGAAGAAGCGTTGCCTGCATTACCTGCCCGTTGCCGATAAGACCAAAAACCTCCAGCGGCATTGTTTTGTGATCCTGCTCCACCGCCCACTACAATGATTGTTATGGATGTACTTTGAGGAGAGAGGTTAGCAGTGTAAGTGCCAACGATATCATGTTCGAGCGCACTGCCTGCCGCACCCGTATATAAACGCACGTTGTTCAGTGCTACTGTTCCTTCTGAGTCGGCATAAATTCCACTTGTCGATGACGAAACACTAAAGCCTGTAACGCTACCCGCTCGGCCAAAAAATGCTCCCGCTTGAGAATCACCTAATGAAGTCTTACCAAAATGAAGTCCTGATGCTGTTCCACTAAACTCGATATTATTGTCTACAGTAATAACAGCAGCATCAATAGCATCTGCTGCAAGCATGTTAGCAGTTATAAAGTTAGCGTTAACCTTGTCTGCGGTTAATGTACCCGTAACTTGTGCCATATCCACTGTAAGGTTGTGTATTTTTGCTACGTTAATTGTTGCGTCAGGAATAGCATCATTAATAGTTGAAGTCGATGCAACTGTCCCAGCGGTTGCGTTAAACGGCCCTGTCACTTCTGCTGCTGACACAAAAAGAACCCAGTAATAATAAGTGCTGGCTTCAGCTACAGAGTCTGAGAATATTTGACCTGACGAAGTAGCTACGGCAACTGCCGTGCTTAAATTATCAACAGTATTGCGATAAATATGCGCTGTTAAATCTTTACGTTGGGGTTTAGCCCAACTCACTATAATTGCTGTAAATCCGCCTACCGCTGTGACACTTAATGGTGCTGGCGGCTGGCTCGTATCACCAATAATGGGCCTTGGCCTAATCGGTAATCCGCCAGATCCTCCACCAACAACGGGCAATACTGGCAAACCCACAACATCAATGACGCCATTCTCATAAAGATCACGAACTGTTAAACCTCGATCAAGCGGATCACCCCTTCGACCAAGACGTACTTCCGTAGCTTCTTTGAGTGCTTTGACAGACGGATCGCTGCTATTAGGTATAGCGGGTAACTTAGTTTCTCTAGACAATTTTAGCAAGCTCCCCTACTGAAGTGGCTAACTTAACGTAATCAACATGTGCTGTGCCTTCTAACTCAACACGCCATTCTGATGCGGTGTATCCCCCAGGCAATCTAACTAACGTGTCGTTTGTGCAAGCTGTTGTAGATCGAAGTACGTCGTCCCCGTATATCTTGACTGATACTGCACCTACACACGCCACGCTAATCGCACCTAGATTCATAGGTATCGGAGATTCAAACGTCTTTGATTTCCATGTGTAAGTTAGTTCACTGCCTGTAGCCCATTTGTGCAAGACGCTACCATTTGCCACATAAAGTGCATCTTCTTTGGCTGAATAGAATCCGCAAGCTGCGCTTACATCTGTAAACACCCATGCTTGTTCCGTGCTTTCAGGATCAAACACAAAACCTTGTGTGTTCGTAAACCCAACATACTTACCTTCGTAGCGATACGCATGAATCTGTGATGGGTTAAGTGCTTGCCATTGTTCCCTCGTAAAAATAGCTTCAGTCACCACGCTTACAGTATTCCCTGAAACTAGCACCAAACCATCGGGGCTTGCATAAATAGTAGATTCGCCCATATCAACGACAGATCGCTTACTGACACAAGATTGGTATTCATCTAGTTCAAGCACCGACACACTCGCAGGGTCATGCCCCACAGCTAAATGTGGCTTCCCTGTTGTAGCAACCACTAGCCCTTGCGAGTTAGGAGAGATGCCTACAATGTCGTCTTTAAGCGTATAGCGGTAGTTCAGCGGAAAAGCGTACGGAATGTAAGGCTCAGAGTACACCAATGTTTTACCAGAAAAACCAACAATAGCGCCACTTGGTAACGTAGTTGCACCTAACATCTGACCTGAAGGAAAATCAGACGCATCATCATCTGGCGGCCTAACCCAAGTCACTGTAGGTACAACTTCACCTAAACCTGCAGTCGCAATCGTATCTAAGTATGTGGTGGTCCCAATCGGAACGTCTGCAACAAACTGAAAAGCAGTAGCCGCAGTGCCAGAATTACTTCGGTACAAACGCTTGAATGAGCCCGTGCCTAAATTATAGGCACCTGATGGCGCAGTCGGGAAAGTCACAGTTACGTTCTGCCCATCGCGCACATTCACGGAAGTGCTCAAAGGACTAATCGTAGATTCTTCTCCCCACGCATCAACCCATGTATAAAGGTAAGATCGGTAATCGTCTAAAGAATCTACAACAATCGTACCTCCAACGGATAATGTCGGAGCCGCTGTCGGAGCAGGAAGCCCTAGCCGATATGAAGCCACAGGCATAGGGCTAGCGCCAACAGCAATATCATTTCGTGTAATTCGGGGATAAGTGTATCCTGTGTAGACAACTTTGTTAGTAACATCAAACGCGTTAGGGACACGCGCAACGTCAACGTCCATACCGAATTCAAACCATGAACCTGTAGTGTATTCGTATATGCTTTGTGCCGATGTCGTTAATGGGTTAGGTGACACTGCTGTTGTAGTCTTTAGTGGCTTTAGTCGCCCATCACCCACTTCACAGTTTTTTGCGTACGTCGCAATGTTTGCTTTCAATGTTTTTGGAGATAGCGCAGTCGACATACCTCCAAAATCTGCAATAATAAAGCCTGGCATTAGTAACTCCAGATTGTAGGTCTATGGAATTTTCCTGATGCCTCTAAATCATCAAGATGTATGAAACGAGACCCGCCTTTTTGATTCACACCAATACCGGTCATGCCATGTTTGAGTGCCACTTCAATCACTTTAAGCGCGCGATCCCCTCGAACACCAATATCAACCGCCCGACCCGAAGCGTGTGCACCAGGGCTCGCTTTTCTTGCTTCAATCGGATGCTCTGGCGCACGATAGCCAGACGTAATAGTGAATGGAAAATCGCACTCATGGCGAATCGCGTTAAGTTTCTCTAGAAACTCAGGCGTTATCCCCTCTTTGCTTGTGTGTTGGCATCGAAGTTCGTCAGCAGTGAAGTAACTTTTCATGGTTTTGGGATATCCCCGTTAAAATAAACCAAGCACGCAATTGCGCCAGCACTTAATACCCATAAAATCTTCTTCACAACACTCTCACCGACCACAGCGTAAAATCGTTGGTACGCTCTGTCTGCCGCCATCTCAGCAATTTCTTGCTTCTCGCTTTCAGTTAATGGGCGATGTTCCATATAAATTTCCTAAATACTGTACATACAGTAATAACGTTAGTAGCTGAACTGCTATTCTATACTATAGTTAAGTTTTTCGCTTGTTCATCACGCCTTCAGCTAACCCGCCCCCAAAGTAAAACGTCACAATAATTATCATAATCATCGAAATACTAAACACTTCCATCACCTTAATGACGGGTTCCATTGGCTTGTCTAAGAAAACAAGAACAATACATAGCCAGAATGAGATAACGTATGAGCCACCAAACATTAATGCTAGGTAGCGTTGTGCAATCTTGAACGGCGCGTAAGCCGCTAGTAGGTCTGTTTTAGCCTTAGTGCGGGCCTCAACCATCTCAACATCTGAGGTGTGCATATCGTCAATGAGCTCTAGCCCTTTGCTAATCACATCCCCACTACCAAAAATCGTTTTTAAAATACCCATGCGTTACCTCACATAAATGGCTACACCAAACAGAGCCCCTATTATCATAACCACAGTAATAATTGTTACTAACAGGCCTGTTGCTAAATTTTCTTTACGTTGATTAACTTTAACCCTATGTTTCTTAGCCGCTACTTTTTGTTTTTTATAAAATTCATCACGGAATTGGCAGTACTTATAGTAGCCTTGAATAGACTGTTTGTTGAGCATAAACTCTAGCTCTTTTTCCTGCCGCTCGATTTGCTGCTTGGCTTGGTAAGCACCCAACACATCGCCATTACCCGTTTTAACTTTCTGTTCAATCGCCTGGCTTGCACCAAAATACTTAGTTAAAGCTGAACCTGCGTCCGCAATCTCCTTGCCGTTAACTAGCGTTTTTTTAATCACTGCAAAGGCAGCATTGGCCGCCATCAATTCTGCTAGCATATCCATAATCTCCGTGTGTACTCTACGGGAATCCCGTATGGTTCTCTTGATGGTTGAACAACAAGATACTCTGCATTTACTTTGTATGTAGTAGGTTCAATTAACGGCCTTTGCCCTTCGGGTGTAAGAGTTGGAGACACATGCACGGGGTATAATTCCAAAGGGCTAGACCACATTAAATACTCTCAGTATTTTTTACACAGAATACGATAGTCGTCGCTCTCGGCTCTACTTTAACTACTGTGTAGCCCAAAAAAAGATGGACTTCTCGTTCAAAATTAGGGAGCTTACTCACCTCAATAAGTTCTACCACGCACTTTTCCTTAGAGCTAAAACTCTTCATCAGCACTGGCATTTTGATCTCACCTGTTGAGAGCATAATAGCGATGACAATTGAGTACATAATTAGCTACCTTTATGAGTTGAACTACTATATCAACACCTAGTTGCCTTCGGCTTGTTGTAGCCAGAGAAGGTTTCACCTCTGTACTCTATGGTCATACAATCTCCACCCAAGCTGTTGTTGCTTCATCCCATTCGTATGCTTGACCATCATCTGGTATATCTGTTGGTGCTTTCCATTGGCAAGTGTCTTCTACTAATACCCAAGATGGATAGGGGCTTGGTGCTATGAAAGCATTTCTGCCAGCATCATAAGTAAAACCTACACCAGCATAATTCTTTCTAAATGAACCATTGTAAGAAGTTTGCTTCCACCAACCGCCAGAATTAATAGTGGATAGAAAAGTAATACCTAAGTCTTCTTGTTCAACACCAGCAGCGTCAGTGATAATAGAATTATCAACCACCTGTATGCCTACAACACTGTTCACCTCATTTAACTGTGCAAAGTGTGCCATATAATCCTCCTACGCGGTGTATGAACCACTGCCATTAAATATAAGTATAGTGTCTGAACCAGACGTTGAAACTGTGGGGGAGCCAGATGTTGTGCCTGAGTATTTTGAAGTTAACATTCTAAGAATTACTACCCCAGAACCACCAGAACTACCTGTTCTTAAAGTTCCGCCAGAACCACTTGAAGACCCTGCACCACCGCCACCAGACCCAGTGTTTGTAGTACCATTTGTAGGGCCATTAGCAGAGCCGCCTCCACCTGTGCCACCATTAGCAAACGCATTATTATACCAAGACCCACCACCGCCACCGCCAGCCCTTGTTACAGATGAACCCGTAATGGAAGATGCTAACCCATTACCGCCCGTACCAAGTCCTGTTGACCCATCAGTACCAGCCGTTCCTGCACCACCGCCCCCACCACCATAAAATGTAGAAGAACCACCAGCGTTACCACCTCTAGTACCTTGTCCAGCTATACCCAAGCCGCCAGTTGTGCGACCTGCCCAAGTATCACCTGACCCAGAGCCTCCATTATCACCTTGTGCACCATTTGTAGTATAGTTACCACCAGCGCCACCCGTAGATATAATAGATACTCCAGTACCTACAAGTGAAGAGTTCCCACCATTAGTAGCATCAGTAGCAGCGACCCCTCTTGCTCCAGCAGCCCCAACAGTTATGGTGTACACAGCCCCTGCCGCAAGAGAAGCTGAAGATTCACTTGCGCTTGAACCACCTGAAGTTTCTGATAAATAGCTATTTCTATAACCACCAGCACCGCCCCCAGCACCTCCATCAGCACCGCCACCGCCACCAGCAATTACTAGGAATGAGGTTTGTACAAAGGGGTCTATTCCACCAACACCTTCACCAGTGTTTACCCAGACATTAGCCCCTGCCGTGACAGTAGTAGCAACATACTGCTCACCGCTTGTAGAGTTAATCCATAGGTGACCTACGGCTGGAGGATTAGATGATATTGTGGGGTCTGACGCAGATACTGTAGAAGGTAAACCTGCTGCTGCTGCTGCTGCAATGTCTGCTGCCAGCCCTGTGTAATCCGAGTTTTCTCTTGCCTTGGTCATGGGCTACTCCCCTACTGGCATCAAAGCCTTCAACGCATCCGCATCACTGGCTGCATCCATGCTCACTTGCAATGCTGCATCGTTGGTACGGATGGTTGCCCTTGCTGCTTCGGCTGCTTCACTCTCCGCAGGGATGGTTGCCTTGATGTCTAAGGGTGCAAACGCTGCGTTTCGTGCTGCTCTACGAGCGTCATGGGCAATGACTTTAGCTTTTGTCATGTCTATAGTAATCATGCGCCTACTCCATCTGTTAAGGTATCTGCATCAACTGACCACGCATTGCGAAATGTGCGATCTGAAGGTACAACTGAGTCGTCCACAATCTTAAACTTCAAGCCAGTAGGTACGTCTTTTAAGGCTGTCTCTGCGTCCGTAAGGGAACAGTTCGATGCGGGGGTTATTACACAGACATTTCCGTCTGCTTCTTGGTATATAATTTTCATTAGTTTGTTCCTTAGTTATGAGCCAAAAAAAGTTAATCCGACTTCTGGGCTATCTAAAAAGTAGTTACTTGGAAGTGTCGTTCCAAACTTCATAGCAGTAGTTGTTTTTGTATCGTTACTAGCCATGCCTACACAAGCCCACGACCAGCTTGTATTAACGTAACGAGCATTAGCGGTAGCACAATAGTTTGTATTTGCAAAGGCTGTAGCAAAGTTTACTGTGTACCGACCTACCGCATTGTCTGTAACTGAACTAACGCCATAATTTCCAAGTACGGCTAATGTTCCTGTGCCGTTAAATACTACCCAAGCCTTTGCCAGCCTAGTGTTAGTGTTAGAACTACCAACTGTGTCAAAGTTGTCATCCCCTCTAATTGTTGATGCCATTAGTTTGTTCCTTTGTTATTCGTCAAATGCTATGTAAGAAACATGAGCAGCGTCACCATTCGCCCCTGCTGGAGTTAAAGTTTTAATGTCTCGTAATGATGCAGTTCTATCTCCGTAACCTCTTGCGATATAATAAGCACCTGAGTCTGACACCTGTACAGATTCACAATAAATATCACTAGGTAGGGCTGTAGTCCAATTTAAAGTGTAATCACCTGTGGCATTATCTGTCACTGAACTTGTATTATAAGAGCGTTTAATTGCTAATGTTCCTGTGCCGTTAAATACTACCCAAGCCTTTGCCATACGCTTATCCAAAGCTGGTATGCTCGGCTGAGTCGTTGTGCTTCCGTCTGAGTGCAGGAGGGTGTTTGCTTTGATTGTGGACATGTTATTGGCCTCCCATGATTTGTATAGAAGCAATATCCGCATCGCTTGAGTATGGGGTGTTTCCATTATGCCCGTTATTGCAAAGCGTTCTTATTAAAGAAGTCGTTCTATACGTTGAGGTTTCTCGTATAACTAAAAGGTATCCAGCGTTGTAAGCAGTAGTGTGACCCATTGATAACAAGGCACTAAAATTCGTATCAGCCATAGGTGTAGAAAAGTTAATAGTGTAGTCGCCAGTTCCATTATCTGTAATACTGGATACGCCCTCAGAATCTCGGATTGCCACTGTACCTGTGCCATTAAAGTTAACCCATGCCGTAGGTATTAGCTGCTGACTTTTAACAGTAGGTATGCCACCCGTGACGTTTGTTAAATCGTTTGCTTTGACTGTACTCATAAGACCACCCACGTTGACCCAGAGGCCACAGTAATTACTCTACCTGCTGCCACAGTAATTGGCCCCACGGACGATCCGTTCTCGTTGCCAGTGAAGGTTATGTTTTCATCAATGACCTTGGCGTTGGTGCGTATCACGCTGTTAGTACCCAAGCTAGGCCCACCTTCTGCTGCTGCAATCGCTTTGAATCGTGCATCGGAAGCTGACTGTGTGTAATGATCTGCCACAGTAAAGGTCTTCAAGGAGATCACAGTCACTTCATCGTTCAATAGCAGTGCTACAGTGAACGTGATGCTGTTGCCGTTGGTCGCTGTGAAGTCTGTTGTGTCCGTTAGTAATACGCCATTGACATAGACTTCAATAAAGTTAGGTGTGTAGCTTAGACCTGTCTTTACTGTCTGTCCTGCTGTTGCTAAGAAGGAGACCTTTTCCTGCGCTTTTAAACTTAGCTTTGCGCTTCTGCCTAAGTAGCTCATCCTGCGATCTCCTGTGCAATAGTGACACTACCATTCAAGACATTATCTCTATTCATTTGAACAGTCCCATTATTAATTTTCATTTCAACTGTGTAAGTAGTTGCAGACGTAGTGTTTGGACTGTCTAAGTATGTAATAAATAATGGCAATGGAACGTAGTCATCAACACGATTAAAACCATAACGGCCTAATTCCCTGACTACAGTAGAACCTCTTTTGATTCTTACATGAATATTATTTTGGTTAGTTGCTTGTCCAACAACAGCCCCACCGCAATTAAAAGTAACTAATACTTTACTGGATGAAGATTGAGGTGTAATCGTTACTGTCATATCTGCTATTGCTACATAAGAGCCACTTGCGTTTGTATACGATGGAGAGTTCACCGCATTTTGAACGACCTGAATAACACTACCCGTAGCTGCCTGTATGTTATCAATGCCAGTAGCACCCGTTATCGTTGTAGTCATAACTTACCCCTTTGGATTAGCTGACTTCACTGCTGCTCGTAGAGTCTGCAAGTCAGTCAAGGTATCACCACCATCTAAGAGAGCATGGATGCAATCTTGAATGGATGGGTACGCTGCTTCACGACTACGGGCATACGCTAGTGCGTCATGTGCTGCTTGGAGTTCAACGATCTTAGCTGCGATAGCTGAGTCTGTCGGTTGTGTTTGATCGGTATCAAGCCATTCTAATTCGTCTCCACGTAAGACCCACTGGGCGTTTGGAGTGAGGGCTTGTAATGCTGCTACTTTATCTGTCATGATTTGTTATCCTTTAATTTCGGTCATTGTGATGGAAGGAGATATAGTGGTAGCGCCTCCTTGAAGCAAACCACCCCTATGATTTATGTAAGCTCCTCCAGCGTTAGCATGGTCTTTACGGAAGTAAAGTTTATAATTTATTGCTTGCCCTAAAGTGTAAGTAGGGGTATCAAACACTGAACAAATACCAGTAATGTCATACCAAGAACCATCTGCGTCTTGATAGAAACCACCATCCAAATCACCTGCGGTTACTTTTACATACGTTCCACCATTTACACTTTTAAACATTTGCCATACTACGCCCCTGTTATTAGTGGCATTAACATGAGGTACGAATCCAGTTATACAAACTGCTATTTTTGAACCAGCACTTACAGGAGTTATCACCCCAGTTATTAAAGTTGTGTCTACAAAACTTGCAGAAGTAGTTGTTATATCTTCATTAAGCACTCTAGTGTTATTCGTTACTTGCAACACTGAGCCACTAGGCACACTAGCATGAGTCATGCCAGACAACTGGTTCGTCAGGGCAATCGTGCCAGAGCCTGAGACTGTTTCAAGGACATCGGTTTTTAGTTTAGAAGTCATCCTTGTATCTCCATGAGGGTTAATTCCAAAGGCCCATTTATTTGGACTGTTCCTGCGACACCCCCTCTTGATACAAATACTTCATAAGTAATTGCAGATGTTGTGCTAGGGGAATCCAGTGTGTGCATAGTTCCCATTGGAACAGATTGGTTTCCTGCTTGTTGAGCAGTGTAGTAACCAATATTAGAAACCTGAGTTCCTGACCTTCTTAAATCAACATTTATAGAGGTGTTAGCAGCAAGAGTTGTCAGGTTCTTAGATTGAAACATTGCTAAAATCTTGTTAGAAGTTGAGGAGGGAGTTATAGATAAACTCATACCAGTAGTTACAAAAGTTCCAGACGTTAGGCTTAACCCAGAAGCAGACTTATTAGTCAATACCTGCAACACTGAGCCACTGGGCATAGTCACACTACCCTGTGACTTTAAATCAAGTGTTTTCCCACTGGCTATCTTAATCACCTCACCGCTAGGGTGGGATAACTCTTTAAGTTCTAAGGTACTCATACAATGCTCCAAGTGCCTGTTAGGGTCACTGTGTAACCATCAGCTATTGTTACTGGGCCAGCAGTCATGCCGTTGGTGTTAGCTGGGATAGTGATGTTCTCACTGATGGTGTTGGCGTTTGTGCGTATGATTGATGCAGTGCCAAGGCTAGGCCCACCGAGAGCTACGGCAGAGTTAATCTTTGCTGCTGTGACTGAACCATCTTCAAGGTCACTTGTACCTACGGATTCAAATGCGTTGACGTTACCGATGTAGGGCATTCGTATCTCCTTATGCAATCTCTAGTATGCTGGCGAACACTTCTAAGTCTCCAGCTACGGATGCTGTAAGTCCTAAGATGTCACCAGCTTCTAGGTTGATCGGCTTGTCCATTAGTAACGTAGCGTCTGCTGGGACGGGTACTGTCTTACAGATGTGGCGGTAGGTTGTGCCTCCGTCTACTGTGACTTCCACTGTGACATCTGCATCGTTTACTCCGTCAATGTTGGAGATGTACAAAGCATGGATGACTGACTGTGTGCTCGCTGGAGCGGTGTACAAGGTTGTGCGTGATGTGCCGATTGCTACACCAGCGTTCTTAAATGTGTTCGCCATTTGGTTAGCCTCCTAGAGCTATTGCCATTGCTACGGAAGCACCAATGGGATCGTATACTGTGGTTAGATTGTTGATTGCTGTGTTGACTGCGCCAGAAGCACTGGAGGCAGATGCTGCTGCTTCTTGTGCTTTGGTGGTTGCAATGCCAGCTTGAGTGGATGCGGTTGATGCGTTTGCTGCTGCTGATTGTATTGCTGCAATGTTAGTGGCGTTGGTTGTGATTGCAGTGGCGTTGGTTGCGTTAGTCGTGACATTGGAAGAGATGCCAGCGACTGTTGTAATGTTAGCTGCGATTCCTGCTGCCGTAGTCACGTTGGTACTTATGTTAGCCAGTGTGGTGGTGTTAGCCGAGATTCCTGCGACTGTGGTGACGTTGGCGTTGATGCCAGCCACTGTGTTTACGTTGGCAATGTTGGTTGCGGCTGTGTTCACATTAGCGATTGCGGATGCCACTGTATTGACGTTAGCAATGGCTGCGCCTGTTATGTCCACGTTGGCAATGGAGGCTGCAACAGTTTCTATTTCGCTGGTGGCTTCTAGGAGGTCTGCTGCAACAGTCTCTATCTCGGAGACTGATTCTAGGAGGTCATCTGCGACCTTGACTACCTTTGTGATGTTGGATGCAACTGTGTTCACACTGGCAATGTTGGTGCTCACTGTGTTTACGTTAGCTATTGCTGCACTGACTGTTGCGACTGTTCCTGTGGTCGCCCAGTGTTTTGCAGAGTAGCTGCTTCCTGTGACTACGCCATCTGTTTTCTCGGCCCAGTCTTGGGCTAAGTCTCTGGCTGTTTCTGAATTAGTCTCGGCTGTTTCGGCAGCGGTCTTTGCAGCTTGGCAATCGGTGACGAAGGTAGCGAAGTTCGCGGAGGAGATGTTTGTCCAACCAGCGTTAGCGTCTACGAAGGTTCCCACTCTGGCTTGGAGAACGCCTGTGCGTACATTGTTTACGATGGGGGTTTCTCGGAACTGGAAGATGTCAGTGCGGAGGTCGCCACTTGAGTCTACGAGTTCATCAACGATGTCTGAGAGGGTTCGAGTTCCACGCTCCACTGCTTCAAGGTAGGTATCGAGAACGTGATCGCCTGTCTTGGCTGATTTGAATGTGAGCTGTTCGCCAACTGGACGGGTAATACTCATAGACCTAGCTCCGTTGCAATTCTAATTAGCTTTGCTTTTGTTAGGCGATGACTGGGGTCGTTAGCGATGATGCCATTGACTGTATTGAGGTTTGCCTTGATCTCAGACATCTCAGTGAGTAGCGCGTTCTGGTTCGCCTTATTGGTTTCTGTAAGGGAAGAGAGTTCTTTTGAGTGAGCGTCTTTTAATTCCTTTACGCACGTTTCAATGTAGTCTCGTACCGATGGCTCGATGGTTCTAGCCAGAAGAGATGTCTTGGTGATAGTCATGGGTAGCCCTCAATGTTTTGTGTATTTTTACGCTTGAGGGCTACTGGGTCGTCCTTGACTATCGCCTTGCTTCTGACATAGGGATAAGGTTTCCCTTTTGTACTTCGGACATCACTTCACTCTCTGGTTGGACGGATGCACCTCTGGCCTTTTCTAGGAGAGCCATCTGCTGGGAGGGGGTTGGGCCTTGCTGCCTTTCCTCTTCGGAGATTTTAAATTGCTCCAAGTCGGAGATTCCCATGGAGCGGATAGCTTCTTCTGCTATCTTGGGCATCTTATATTCCATGTTGAGGCCAGTGTTCGTCATTGTCTGGATCATGTTCATCCAAGTTTCTGGGGAGCGAGTGGGTTCAACTGGGAGTGTTCCGTCTACTACGAGGTAGTCGATGTTGCCTTGGATGTCCTTGGATGTGTAGTCGATGTACCCGTCTTTTACTTTTTGAGAAATGAGGGTGGACTGGTCTGTTGCATCTACTCGTAGGCTTCCGTTGAGTTCTAGGGCATCTTGTAGATTACCGATCATCATACGGGCCATCGGACGGATGCTGGTGGCAGACATTACTCGTGCGAGGACTCCAAGTCGCTGGGAGCCGAGCTGGGTTAGACGCTGGATTTCTGTCGCGGAGCGGATTCCATCACTAGTTGGTAGACCTTGTTGTGCATCACTGGCTGCGGAGAGACGTTGCTTCATCTCGGAGATTCCAGCCATATCGTTCCAATGTGAGGAGGTAACATCGGGTACGGAGGCGATATGGATGCCATCGGAGGGCTTGACTCCAGGGAGGGTGCGAACTAATCCCCACGGATTACGATCTATGAGATCACTGATGTTCACTTGAGTGGGATCAGCAAAGATGAGATTGTTGAGAGTCGCTTGTACATTATCAATACGGCTACGGAGTAGCCAGCTTCCAATGTCGTGGAGTGGGAGCATAAGATCGTAAAGAGACTGGGAGTAAGTTTTGTGCTTGTCGTTGTGGAGTCCTCCAAATACGGCAGGGAATTGCTGTCCGTATGGAGATAGCTGACAACGGATGACTACGTTCTCATCGAGGATAGTCATGACCATCCAGATTTGATTGAGCTGGGGTAGGCCAACCTCGAATCCATTGAGGCGTACCCACACTTCATCGGTGGTTCTTGCCCCACTGAGAGAGTATCCGTTTTCTCCTTGTACGTCATTGGGTCGCACTGTCATGCCTTGGGCAGACTGGTGGTGGTCTTGGTGTATCTCCCAGCCAGACTTAGTGCCGATGAGGGAGCTACGAAGTGCTGGGTAGTCGTGTAGCTTCTTGTATTGGTTGGTGGCTAATAGCTGGTTGGTTGATTGGTAGTCAACGAAGATCACGAACTGCATTTTGTCCCAGTCACCCCAATTGACACGAGGGTCATGGAAGGTGCGCCTTGGGTTGTAGTTAATGATGTCGTTGGTGTTGGTGTTCGGGTTCCAGATTACTTTGGTGGGGGCATAGCCGTAACGGATGCTGTCGAGAAGGTGTTGGGCTATTCCTGCTTCCCCTGCTGTTCTTCGCATGTGCTGGTGCATCAATCGTTCTAGGATAGCGGAGGATTCGCGTGACTTGCGATCAAGTCCTTCTAACATGAACATGGGGTTACGACCAGCCAGTGCAGACATGAGGTATGTGAGTACAGTGTCGGCTATCGCTCTGGTGTCTGCGATGACTGCTTTCTCGCGGAACTTGGTGGCTTCTGGGGGTACATAGATGTCATGAGCTTCGTCTGCTCGTTTCCACTGAGAATAACGATTGCGAACTTTCTCGTGAGACATGCGGCCCATTGCTTGGACGTAGGAGCAAATCTTCTTCTCTTCATCTTCTGTGAGGAGGTCGGAGATGTCGTCATAAGACATTAGGGCATCGAGGTGCTGAGATAGATCGATGATGACTTCGGTTTGGTCGGCAACGCCTGTTTTGTAATAGCTCATGTGTGCTGTTAGCCCTGTGAGTTAAATCGTGCATGGCTCGTGCTTTGAGCTGATGCAGGTGTAGCGGAAAATCGATTGTTAGATGCCCTGCTAATTTTGGATAAATAGGCATTACGCTGGGATGGTGACATCGCTGCAATCTCTTCGTCTGTCATTGGATTGGCTTGACCCTGTGAGATTGTCTTAATGCTGTTTGTTAGGTTAGTACCGCCCCACCCCATAAATCACCCTAGCTGTTATTGTTGCTTTGATGATTTTCGGTGATGGGTGGGCTTGGGTCGTCCTGCCCTATTGGTGTTACTACTCTCCCCAGCCGTACCATGAAGACGAGGAAGAGGAAGCGCGTTGGTTGCTGTTGGGTGCGCGGTTGGATGATGAGTTGGGTGCGGAGGAGTGTCCATAATTATTCCCACTGTTGAGTGATCCATGTCCTGAGAGCATGCCGAAGGCTTGATCTGGGTTGATGGTGGTTCTGGAGAGGATGTCCAGTCCCATGCTCATAGCATCCACTTGGTCATCGTGGGTTCCGCTGGGGAACGAGAGAGTCTCTTCGATGAAGTCATCAAACCATGGCGCACCCTTGGGTAAGTGGACTCGTCCTGATTCGATGAGTGGAGTGATCGCGTGTACGCGAGATACTTTGTCGTGGGTTACTTTGTGGGCAATGACTGAGATACCTGACTCGCGTCTGAGTTCTTGTATGAGGGATTGTCCACTGGCTTTGTCCTCGATGTAGAGTGCTCGTAGCCCCCTGCCTCGCCATTTGTTGTTAAGGGCAATTGATTGGGCCTTGAGTTCGGGGAAGTCCCACTTACCTTTAATTACATCGATGATGTAGATGTCACCATTTCTGGTGATGCCCATCGTCATGGCTACTGTGTAGTCAGAGGATTGGTTCTTTTTGAATGCAGTGTCGATGGCAATAATGATCTGAGAGTAGTCATCGGTTCTCATGCTGTCCTTGTCGTAGAGTCTCCACCACTGCTGCTTGATTAAGTTACCGCCTTCTATCCTTGGGTTCTGAAGGTATAGGGCTGCGAAGTCGCGTGGATTCATTCGCTGTTTGCGCTTGAGTTCATCGATGGGGAACCGAGCAGGCCAGAGGGCGGTTTCGATGATGGGCTTGTAGGTGCGGAGTTTCTCATCGACTTTAGATAGTTTGGTTTGTGCAATGTATCTTGAGTCGCTGCGTGGCAGCTCGCTCACTGGGCGAGAGGTGGGAGACTCTGCTTGGATGATTGCTGGGAATACAATGTGGAGCCAACGGCCTTCTGCCCAGTCTTCGGTTTGCATGATTCTGGAGCCGAGGTCATCTGGATGCCAGCGTGTGTAACAGACGATTTGGATGGGTGACTGCCCCGTTGTTTCTGGCTGGAGTCGGGTGGTGAGTGCGGAGGTGTAGTAGTCCCATGCTTTCTGGCGTTGGGTTGCGGAGTCGGCTTCCTTTCTGGATTTGATGGGGTCGTCTATAGAGAGGAGGGTTGCAGGTCTTCCTGATGTGGTGGCTCCCATACCGATATTGAAGGCAGCTCCTCCTTCTGTTGTGCGGAATACATCTTGAGCACGGGAGTCTTTGGCTAGGGCAAAGTCAGGGAAGACCATTTCGGTTTCTTCGTGCTGTAGGTATAGGCGTTGCTGGCGACCAAAGTCTGTTGCCAGTTGGGAGTTGTAGGATGCGGTCATGGAGAATCGCGTAGGGTTTCTAGCTAGGTAATAGCTTGGGAATAGCTGGGTGGCGTAGCTGGACTTTGAGTGACGCGGTGGCATGTTGATCATGACGTTATGGAGTGTGTGTGTTTCTAGTGGTCGGGTGTAGGTCTTCTGTAGCTCTGGTGAGTTTCGGTTGTTGTGGTTGTGCTCGATGACTGCCCACTCGTCATTGAAGTCAGAGAGGAGCGTTCCTTTCTCTAGGCGATCTAGTGCTTCGATTAGCTTGTGGTGGAACATGGGTACTTTCCACTGGGGGTGGTGAAGACGACAGAATGCACCAAAGGATTCCCCTGCTTCTTGTAGAGTGAGGAGACGTTTAGCTGCTTCTACTTTAGATACCATGGGTTAATCCTCTTTCTTTTGCTGTGTTTTGGTGATGATGACTGGGCCAGTGGGATCAGGGTCTGGGTGGTGGTCGAAGGATGGTCGGTAATCTTCTTCCATTATGTCTTGGGCGGCAGTGGTGTTTGAGGATGAGGCGATGATGTCCTCTAGTTCCTTGCGAGAGAGCTTGTTTACGTCTGAGTCTTGGAGTGCCACTTCGCTGTAGCTGTGGTGGAGGTCGGGTAGGACTTTGTTGAGGAGCATTCCATAGAGTCTGACTTGCTGTGGGTTCCATTGTTCTGTTCCGTTGAGGACTCCGACTACCTTGTTGGTTTGTGTGGCGACTGTGGCGAATACTTGGGATCGCATTTTGGCGATGTCGTTAGGTTGTAGGTGGTTGATGGGAGCGTTCATGACTGTGAGAGCTTCCTCGGTGCGCTTGGCTTCTGTGTGGCGAGCTGCTTCTCTAGTTGCTGCGGTGTGGTGGAGGTAGTATTCGTGCGCTGCCTGTTCTTCTGCATCTTGTTCTGGCTTCATGGATTCTGGGAACTCTACTTTGTAACACTGTGGGTCGATGGGGTCTGGTCTGTCTGACTTTAAGGACTCTAGGTATATCTGCTCTTTAGTTTCGGTGGGTTCTGGTTCTGGTTGCCGAGCCAGATGAGGAGGTGTGGTGAGGGTGGTTGGCTTGTAGTCTGCTGGGACTAGGGTGTACTTGGTGGTCTTGCTGTTTGTTTTGTGGAGCGGAGATCGGTGTGCCTCATCGAGCATTCTCTTGTCATGGATTGTGGCGTTTACTTTCATTGTATTCGTGGGTTTTGAGCTTCCGTAAGAAACACCTTTACGCTTATAGCTAGAGGTGAATCCTTTCTTAGTGTACTTTCTTGGAGTGCCATCCTTTTTAAGGGTAGGCTTTGGATTCAGTAAGCCTTCCTCCTCTTGGATGGCTGCTGAAGCTGTGGGTCGTTGGTCTTTTGTGGGCATTACAGTTTATTCCCTTTGGTGTGAATTTATGTGTCTAATATTGGAGACAAAGTTTCCAAATTTTGCCGCTGTGGTATTGGGGTCGGGGAGTCAAATCGGCTGGAAAACCAATCGGCGAAAGGGGGTGTACGCCCCCCTCTCTCTCGCGCACACATATCGCGTGATCCTGCGCAAATCAGACTCATTTGGCCTCGAATCTGGAACAAAATTGGCACAATCGGCCTGAGACCCCCATGGTTATTGCGTTTCCCGACCTATGTAAGGTCGAACTCCCGATAGTTATTGCGCTTTTTTGGGAGTTATTGCGCCTCCAAAAGAGGTTATTGCACTCCAAAACATCAAGCTACGCGCACATATCGCACACACATGATGTCCCGATACTCAGAATCCATCGTCCCTCACACGCATATACACACGCGCTCGACAAGGAGAAGGCCCAGTGAACCGCAGCAATCGCTTCGGTCATTGAAAACTTTCGGAGTACGACCATGGAAAATTTAAATTCACTCAAGAGCGCAGAGTTAATCGTTTTGGCTACCAACGGCAACGAAGTTGCCCTCGCAGAAATTCAACGTCGCCACGAGAACCGCGTCAAGAAAAACAAGAAACCCATCCCTGCGGTTGCCAAGTTCCTTGGCTTGGCTCCAGCGACTCCCAACAAGCCGAAGGCTCCCAAGGCTCCTGCGAAGCCGAAGGCTTCCGAAGTCGAGTTGACTGACGAGCAGCTTGTTGCGAAGTACGCAAAATCCTCGGCAGCGTTCCTGAAAAACATGCTCGCCAAGGTCGTTGACCCTCGCAAGAAGTCAGCTATGCTGATTGCACTCAACGCAAAAACTTCCGCTGGCAAGGTGTCCGAGGCGACTCCCGTACAACCTTCGGTTGCAGTGTCGAAGCAGCTTGCAGGGATCATCAAGGCTCTTGAGAGCCTGTCTGCTGGAGAGCGCAGCATCGTGATCAACGCCTTGTCTGCATAATCTCACCCACCCACTAGCGTCCCTTCGGGGGCGCTTTTTTTGTGCCTAAAATTTGAGGAAAATCCCCATGCAAAACCCACATAAACCTGCGCGTACCCGTCCGATAATCATCCGAGCAATACGTCCACCGCAAACCATGCGAGACCAGCTCGTGCAAGACATTCTCCCTCTCCTGCTCAATGCGTGCATCGCAACGATGATCACCGCGTGCAGTGCATCGATCCTGTACGTCATGCTCGTGCTCATGTAACACGCGCTCAATCAAGGAGACCAGCCAGCAAGGAAGCTACCCCAACAATAACTAACCGAGGAATACCCCATGGAAATTGTTAACCGATACGACCCAACCGAAGAGTACCAAGTTGACCTCCCTGTCGAGGGAATGACCATCCATCGCTTTCACGAGGAGAGAGAGACGTTTGACGAGCCATCGACAATAATCTGGAGAGTCGAGCACGATGATGGAATCCCTCAAGACGAGAAGGAACTGGTCTCTTGCGTTAGTCACTTCGACTGGTCTTGTGACCCAGAATCATACCGCTGCAACCATGAACATGACTGCTGTGGATGTGCCTTCACGATGTCGTTTGATGTCGAATATGTAGGCAAAAAACTAGCTTATATCCGCAAGCGGATTGGCCTTAACTACTAGAGGATCACCCTATGAACGCACGATACATGTCCCACCTAACCAAGCCGCAACGCAAGGCCG
>ENA-OQVM01002061-OQVM01002061.1-marine-metagenome-genome-assembly--contig:-NODE-2061-length-24541-cov-6.692037_pt1 | contig 24541 bp, 18 predicted proteins | sample MGYA00237776_ERZ505498 | MGnify/ENA primary metagenome ERZ505498 (study PRJEB26159, sample SAMN06265151) | marine metagenome | isolation source: Helgoland LTER site | place: Germany:Helgoland, sampling... | reverse complement strand
GACGATGCGCAGGATACGCTGAACATCAACCTGAACGGGGACGAGATCGACACACGCGGCTTTGGTCGCCACATCGAAAACGTCGAGTACATCAACGTTGACGCGCCACAGGGCGACGGCGAAGCGTACTTGCAGTTCGACGGCTCGCACCTCGAAGGCAACACCCTGCGTCTGGTGGACATGTCCGACCTGAGTGAAGACGGCGGGATCACGCTGAACGGTGACCTTTCGACCAACACCAACTACTTCTTCTCCGACATTGCGGCACAGCTGGCCAACCTCGCCTCTGTGCAGTTTGCCGGCGCGTCCACGGTTACGCCGTTTGCGCAATCAGCCATCGACGCGTTGGAAGCGACAGTAGCGGCCAGCGCAAACACGACGACGAACACCATCGGTGGCGTGCGGATGATCGACGGTTACGTATCTGACGATGATCTGGAGGTCTACATGACCGCAGGCGACGACGAGATCGAAATGATCATCGGTGAGTCCGAATTTGCGGTTGCCCTAAGTCTGGTCGATGTGAACGGAGATAACCTGACCACGGCCAACAGTGCTTTGACCGCAGCAGCGGTTTCCGCGTCGAACATCACCATGCTCGACATGATTCATGTCGCAAACCCAACCCCGGAGCTCCTGTCCTTCCAGACGCGAGATTTTGCCGGCCATGCGGAAGAAGTTAACCTCTACCTCGGCGGTGGTGATGACACCGTGAACCTCGCACTGGGCGCGGCCCAGGACGAGCGCGTCACGCTGCACTTCGCACGCGCAGACAACGACGACCACGACACCATCAGCTTTGACGTGCTCGAAGATTTGGGCAGCTTGGCGTTTTTGGGTGATGGTTCCACAGCAAACTCTCGCACGATTGAGTTTATGGGGCAGGCGAGCGGCCTGACCTTCGACTTCGAAGACGACATTACCACCATCATGACGGCACCAACGGCAACCGATGCCAATGGCATCAACGTTTCCGGCTCCCAGCATGGTGCGCTGATCGTGTACGGCATGTCCAACGTCTCGGTGCAAAAGGGTCTGCTGTACGACCACGATGGTGATGGCCAGTTGTCTGACGGCGATACCGTCGTCGATTTGACCGATGCCATGCTGAACCAGAACGACGTTCAGGGCGTCTTCTTCAGTGGCGTGGCGAATTCGCCAACCGCCGTAACCTCATACCAGATCATTGGCGCAGACGCCGACACTGTCGGCTTGATGACCAGCGGTCTGGACTACTTCGAATTCACGCTGTCGGACGGCAACCTCGTCGCCTAACCGACACACCCGACCAAAGCAAACGAGGTCTAATCACAGACCGTTTTTCTAAATCAGAGGGGACACCCACCACGGTGCCCCTCTGCTTGTCTCAGGGATTCTTTGGAGAGTAACCATGACATCCATTTTTTCGAGCAATTTGAACGCAATTAACGGCACGTCCACATTTGGCGGCACGCTATTCGGCAATTCGCTATCAACCGGCGTGTACGGCTCCCCGTCCGGTCTGTTCGGCGGTAATACCTATGGCTCATCGGGTATGTACGGCAGCAACTTCGGCTATGGTGGTTACGGCTACTTCGGCAACACGTTTGGCAGCTACTTTGGCAATACAGGGTATGGTTCTTTGTGGGGTCGGACGACCACGCCAACGACAGACGACGACACCGTGAACCGGACTACGACCTTAAGCGGGACGACGATTGCGACGAAGTCTGTCGAAGAAGAAGGAACTCTTGATTTTGCCACGAACGACTTCACCTACACAAACGGTGATGCGGTTGCGAGTCTGCAAATCGTTGATTTGCCAGACAATGGTACGCTGTATTTAGGTAATGCGGCCATAGGTTTGAATCAAATTATTCCCGTGGGTAGCTTTGACGACATCAGCTACGGCCCTGATCTTGATTTCGATCAAACAGACACTTTCTCAGTCCTGCTAAGCACAGATGGCGTCACTTACGACACGACGAATTCGAACGTTAGCGTATCCGTCGTCGGCTCTAACGATGCCCCAGGAATTGACTCACTTTCTAGGATTTCTGTCGAGGAAGGAACCACGGCTTCTACTGTCGGTGCAGCCATTGCTGGTGCGTTTACAGATCCCGATACTGGAGATACGCTAAACGAAGTGGAGCTAGAACTCGATGCATCTGATAACGGTTCATCACTTGGGGTATTAACATACACGTCCGATTACGGCAGTACGATCACTTTGACCCATGGTATGACCGCGACTCTGTCTGCGGATGAAGTGGCCTCGCTATCATTTATCGCCAATGAAGGAGTGGCTGCTGGAAACTCTAGCGTTAACGAAACAGCAAAGATTGAGTTTGAGGTAACGGACCAGTCAGGTGAGATTAGTGCAAATGCTGCTACCCTCAACATCCAAATTACCGATGGTAATGATGCACCAACTTTTAAATCTGGTCTCGGTTTCACGGCTATCAAAGTCGAGGAAAATAGTATCGATGACGACTTTGCTGCTTTCCCTGCTGAAGACGAAGAAAACCCTTACGAATTGACCTACAGCATCACAGGTGTTGACGCGCATCTTTTCAATGTAGATTCCTCGAACGGAAATCTGACATTTAAAAATGCACCAGATCGTGAGGACTACCAAGGGTCTGTTGGTGATGATAAATACGCGTTTACGCTGTTTGTTGCCGACCCTGAAGGTGAAACAGCAAGTACTGAAGTTCAAATTGAAGTGACAAATGTTGTACAAAATCTGTCAATGACAATAGGAAGCTCAGAAGTTAATGTAACTACGACGTCAGCTTCTAATGTTGTTGTGGAGGTGGATGAAAATGAAAATGTTGCACTGACGGCGACGATGAGCAACAGTGACACGGGTAATGCTGTAAGCTTCAGCATCGACGGTGGTGATGACGAAGACTTATTCACTATTGACGAAGATACAGGCGTTTTGTCATTTCTCGATGAGCCTGACGCTGAGAATCCTCATGACTCTGATGAAGACGGGGTATACGACGTAACTGTTGTTTTGACAGACGAGTATGACGAAGACGGAGTCGGGCCTTTAAGTATTGGCGTAGAAGTTACAGTCAATGATGTTCATGATAATGAGCCTCAATTTGAAGGTGTTTCTCTTAATTCCGACATAACTGGCACGACTGTGGCATTGACCTCTAGTACTGAGGGAAGTATTTCAGTTAAAGTACCAGAAGATACTAACGCGACAAGCCTATCTCCCTTGAGAATATTGGACATTGTGTTCAACAACGGTGAGGTTGCTGATGCTTTGAGTACGGACAATTATGCTCTTGGCGATGATCTTGATCTTACATTTACACTTACTTCAAGCGCTGGAACGTCAAATTTCAGCGTTGCACCAGCGTCTAGTGGTTCTCCGACGGCTGTAATCTCAATCAAAGCAGGCGCAGAGTTTGATGCCGACGACAGTAGCTATCGCCCGTTTGAGTTGACGTTGACAGTGACAGATGAAGATGATGATCTGGTTTCAACTACCGATATTTCTGTTTCGCTCGATGGTGTGAATGAAGCTCCAATCTTTACGATGCCAAATAGAGTTGGTGTTGAACTAGGTGATGAGGTCAACGTTGGTGAATCTATTGTTGGTTCAATGGATGACCCCGAAAAGGTGGATCTGTCTTTCCGAATTACTGAGGCGAAATTGAACGGTTCTACTAGTATCATTAGCACGTTGGCAAATTCAATTGAGCTTGTGTACTATATTGATGGAGTTGATCACTCGGTGGATGTTAATGACGTATTAACTTATGATGAGGCTGAAACTTTGTCGGTGATTACAATTGACGGTGCTTTGCTCTCCGATACAACGCTGACTATAGAATTTGATGCTGACGATAACTTCTATGATACCGTAGCTAATGAGCAGTACATTGGTGCGGAACAATACGTGGAAATTGCTGTGATCTAGCGAGTTAGTCAGCTTTTGCATAAAAGGGGCGCTTTGGCGTCCCTTTTTTTGTGTTGATTTTCTATTTTTGCGGAGGGGGATGTGTTGGGGGTGATCGGTTTTGTATTGGGGGGTTGAGGGTTTTGTAGCGCGCGTGGCGCGCTGGTCCTCGACCGCGATACAAAACGCTACATCCGGTGCGGCCCCCCATTCCACCCCCACCATCCCACCATTCCCCCACCAATCCTGACGGCCCGCGCGAGACCCCGTCTCTGGCCTTGCCCTATCGCTGCATGCCATCCCCCAGCCCTCCCTGAGTGGCCGCGCAGCGGCTGTATCGAAGGGGCCGCGCGAGGCTCCGTCTCTGGCCTTCCCCCTTCGATACGCTCTTCGAGCTACTCAGGGAGGGTCTGTGTTGGCGCTTCGAGAGGGGAAGGGGAGGGTTTATCTTGGCTTGTTGGGTGAGGGGAAGGGAAGGTTCATCGCTGCATGCCATCCCCCAGCCCTCCCTGAGTGGCCGCGCAGCGGCTGTATCGAAGGGGCCGCGCGAGACTCCGTCTCTGGCCTTCCCCCTTCGATACGCTCTGCGAGCTACTCAGGGAGGGTCTATTTTGGCGATTGAGCGTAAAATGTGTGTCGTGTGAGACATTATGTGCCGCGGCGGTCAAAACAAATTGGTATTTAAAATAAATTGTGTTGATACTCCCATTTTTTGGGTTGAGGGAGTGTCTCGGGCGTGCAGTGGTTTTTGATCGCATTGAGTTTTTCCAGCGCCGCAGGCGAACCGCGCATGGCGGTGCGGGAGGTTGGATCGGGGCCGGTGGCCATGGTTTCTTGCGAGCTGGAAGCCGAAGTTCACGCGTCCCTGGGCACCGCGCCGCACGACATCAACTTCTTTGACGCGCCGCGCCTGTACTGTATCGACACGCCGCGATTGTGCGCCATGCGGGCCGCGACCGTGGTCGCCGCCGACCGCGACCCCAACGCCGTAACCGCGCAGCAGCACTACTGCCCCGACTGATCGAACACGCGGGCTGACAATCCTGCAATGGTCAGGCGGGCGGGTTGGGGCTAGAACACTGCGACGCAAGGTTTCGCAGGAGAGCACCGACATGGCCGCAGCACACACATCCACCGCACGCAGCGAACTGAGATTGGGTATCGCGGGGCTGGGCACCGTGGGCGTGGGCGTCCTGCGCCTGCTGTCCGATAACGCCGCCGAACTGGCCGCGCGCGCGCCCCTGGATTTGCGCGTAACGGCGGTTTCTGCGCGCGACGCCAACCGCGACCGGGGCGTGGATTTGTCCGCTTACGCGTTCGAAAGCGATGCGGGCGCACTGGCGCGGCGCGATGACGTCGATGTGGTGGTCGAGCTGATCGGCGGCACCACCGGCGCGGGCGCGGACGCGGTGATCGAAGGCCTGCGCGCCGGCAAGGCCGTTGTGACGGCGAACAAGGCGCTGGTCGCGGAACGCGGCGCTGAGCTCGCGCGGCTGATCGACGAACACGGCGGGGCGCTGTACTACGAGGCCGCCGTCGCCGGGGGCATTCCGGCGATCAAGGGGCTGCGCGAGGGGTTGGTGGCGAACCGGATTGTGTCGGTCGCGGGTATCCTGAACGGCACGTGTAACTTCATTCTGACCAAGATGAAGGACGAGCAGCGCGCCTTTGACGACGTATTGGCCGAGGCACAGGCGCTTGGCTATGCTGAGGCGGACCCGTCCTTTGACATCGACGGCGTGGACGCGGCGCACAAGCTGGCGATCCTGTCTGCGGTCGCGTTTGGCGGCGTGCCGGACTTTGCCGCGATTGAGCTGGAGGGCATCCGCGGGGTGGCGCTGGCGGATATCGAAATGGCGGAAGAATTCGGCTTCTCGCTGAAGCTGCTGGGCGTTGCGAAACCGCGCGCGTCGGGCGCGGGCGTGCGGCAGTACGTGGCGCCGGTGTTGGTCCCGCTGAGCAACCCCATCGCCGGGGTCCACGACAGCTTCAACGCCGTCGTTGTGCGCGGGGAACCGGTGGACGAGGTGATGATGCGCGGACGCGGCGCGGGCGAGGGGCCAACAGCCTCGGCCGTGGTGGCGGACATCATGGACTTTGCACGCGGCATCAATCCGCCGCTGTTCGGCGCGCTGGCGCTGGCGGGCGGCGCTTCGTCGACGGATGGGGCTGCGATGGGCGAGACCGGGGGCGCGTCAGAACGCCGGTTCTGGCGACTGGTCGTCGATGACCGCCCGGGCGTGATCGCCGAAGTCAGCCAAGTGCTGAGCGATCAAGCGCTGTCGGTCGAGAAAATCGTGCAGAAGGACGCGGACGGCAGCCGCGCGCATGTCTTCATCCTCACCCACGCTGCACCGCGGGCGAAAGCCGATGGCGTGGCGCAGGCTTTGGGCGCGCTGAACTGCATGATCGAAGCACCAGCGGTCTATAGCGTCGAAGCGCTCTAGTCCGGCTTTTGAGGCAGGGGCTTGGTCCGGTTGGATCGGTTCCACAGCGGATGCCGCACGGAATCCGCCGGCTTGCGCCAGTGTTTGGCAAAGAGCTCGCCGTAACTGCGGTACCCATAGCCGCCGTTGCTGTCCCAATAGGCCTCGCGGTTTTCAGCAAACAAACGCGGTAGGCGATACCACGGCAGGTTCGGGTTCGCGTGGTGGACAGCGTGCAGGTTGTTGTTCAGGAACAGCAGGGCCAGCGGCCCCCGGTCGGGGATGATGGCCGTGCGATGCTCCTTGTACTCACTCGCACGGTGTTCGGCGAAGGAGCGGATCATCAGGATCGATGCCGCAGGATAGGCGACCCCGAGCACGTAGAGCAGGGGGCTAAACCCCGCGATACTCAGCAGGCCAAACAGCACGATCAGCCCCGCCGCATGCAGCGCCCATGCGAGCGCAATGTCTCGATTACCGCCAAAGATGGCCTCAGCATCGCGGCGGACCAGACCGATGGCGCTCAACAGCGGCCCGAGCAGCATCCGCCCCAGCAGCGTCGCGTTAAAGCGCCACAGCAGGCGGACGAGCGGGTTTTGCCGTTGGAACTCGTCGGGCTCGAAATACCAGCTTTCCGGATCATCGAAGGGGTCGGTGAGGTTCTCGTCATTATGGTGGTGCAGGTGCAGGGTCTTGTATCGGCGAAACGGGTAGATCAGCGCGAGGGGCAGACTGACCAGCGCTTCGTTCACGCGGGCGGACCGGGTTGGGTGGCCGTGCAAAGCTTCATGCTGCAGGGAGCCGAACTGCACGGCGACCAGAGTCAGCACGGGGCAGGACAGCCACCATGGCAGGCCCATCGGCGAGATAAAGATAAACAGAAGCCACAGCCCATAGACTGCGGCGAGCAGCACCAGCGTCAGTGCTTCCTGACCAGAACGCAATCGCCAAGAAGCCGGACGCGCCTGACCTTGCGTCATGACGTTCCCTCAATCCAAACACATATTCTAGAAAGGTGCGTCTGAAATGGACGCGGATGGCGCGGGCGGCGCGTGGCGACCCGCTACAATATGGCCACAGTCTTACCGACTTTGTGTCCGTTCGCAATGGGTGAGTTGTTGCGTGCCTTCATCAATCGGCGCGCTGGCGCGGTGGGGGGGCGGAGACGGGTGTGACCCGATGCCGGGTGGTCAGCTTGCAACCTCAGCCGCATCCTCAATAATCATCTGCACGTTGCGCCCACCGCGATACTCGTCCAGCGCCAGGTTGCCCGCGACGTGCAATGGCCGGTCCGAACGGTGGAGCAACGCATGGCCCAAAGGGGTTTCAACCGCACGAAACGCGATGGCGCGCACGCGAGCGCCGTCGGACCCTTCGAGCTGCACGGCCACATGCTTGTCGCCGACGATGGTGGCGTTGGCGACGCGGGGGCGGGTGATGGCGACGCGAGGCCGGGGGTTGCCTTGGCCAAAGGGTTCCATGCCCTTGAACACTTGCACGGTTTCAAAGGTGACGGCAGCCGGGGCCATGGCAACATCGAACTCCATGACGTCGGGGTCGGGCGCCTGACCCAGGCGCGCGCCGACTTCTGCCTCCATAAAGGCGACGAATTCAGGCCACTTGGCTTCGCTGACGGCCAGTCCAGCGGCCATCGCGTGCCCACCGCCCTCGATCAGCAAGCCCTTGTCTTTGGCTTCGAGGATCAGCGCGCCGAGGTTGATTCCCGGGATCGAACGCCCGGAGCCCTTGCCCATGCCGTCTTCGAAGCTGACGACAATGGCGGGGCGGCGGTGGTTGCCCTTGAGACGCCCTGCGACGACGCCGATGACGCCGGGGTGCCAGCCTTCACCGCCAGCGATCAAGATCGGCGGCACGACCGCGCGGTTTTCCAGCGCGGCCTTCTTCGCTTCCTTCATCACGTCAGCTTCGACCGCGCGGCGTTCGATGTTCAGGTCGTCGAGGCGTTGCGCCAGTTCCTTGGCGACTTCAGGGTCATCGGTGCTGAGCAAATCTGAGCCGATCCAGCTTTCCCCCATGCGCGAGCCGGCATTGATGCGCGGACCAAGGTCAAAGCCGAAGACCTCCGGTGTCAGCACGCCGTTGCGCCCCGTGATTTCGCGCAGGGCTTTCATCCCGGGATTGTTCCAGCGTTCGAGGATCCGGAGGCCTTGGCTGACATAGGCTCGGTTGAGGCCCAGCAAAGGGACCACGTCGCACACCGTGCCCATGGCCACCACGTCGAGCATTCCCATCAAGTCAGGCGCGGTAATGCCCTCGTCTTCATAGTAGTTCATCTCCCGCAGGGCGCGGTTCAGCGCCACCAGGTAGAGGAACGTCAGGCCACAAGCGGCCATCGCCCCATGCTCGCTGGGGTCATCCAAGCGGTTCGGGTTGACGACAGCGACGGCGGGGGGAAGTTCTTCGATGGCCATGTGGTGATCCAGCACGATGACATCTGCGCCGGCGTCCCGTGCAGCGGCGATGGCGTCGTGGGCCATGGTTCCGCAATCCAGCGTGATGATCAGATCGGCGCCTTCTTCGGCTAACCGCCGCATGCTTTCAACTTTGGGGCCATAGCCCTCCTTGTGGCGGTCGGGAATATAGCAGCGGACCTCCTTTCCCAGCGTCCGAAAGAACCGGCGGACCTGGGCTGAGCTGGTGGCACCGTCCACGTCGAAGTCGGCGAACAGCACGATGGTCTCATCGGTCAGCAAAGCGGCAAGGGTGCGCTCGATGGCTGTGTCCATGTCCAGCAGGTGCGAAGGGTCGGGCAGAATATCGCGGAGTTTCGGCTCTAAGAAGTGCTGGACCCCATCGGGCTGCACGTTGCGGGAGGCCAAGGCCCGTGCGACTGGGGCGGGCAGTCCAGAGAGCGCCGCGATTTCCGAGGCGGTGTCCTCATCGGCCTGTCGTGCGACCCACCGGTTTCCCGTGACCGATTGCGTGACACCCAGAAAAGCATCAATGGCGCGAAAACCGGCACTGGACAGGGGGGCTTGGTCGTGGCTTGGCTCTGGCGTCTGCATTCCCGGCGCTGGATCGGACACAGTTGTTTCCCTCTTCACAGCCGACAGGGGGTAGGGACCGGCTGGTTTCCTGATGAGAAATCTATGCCAGCGCAAGGGGGTGAGTTCAATGGATTATGCGAGAGGATCCCGCTGTTTCACGGGGACAAAAAAGCCCTCTGCCGCGCAGGCAGAGGGCTTTGTGAGAAGCGCCGGACCGCAGAGCGGTCCGTCATTTTGGTCAAGACTCCCTCGGTGGTCCAAGGAAAATCGAGGCGTTGCCGTCCTAGTAGCGGTAAGGCTCTGGCTTGAACGGACCCTCGGGGGTCACGCCAATGTAATTGGCTTGCTCTTGGCTGAGTTTGGTCAACTGCGCGCCAACCTTTTCCAAGTGCAGCATCGCTACTTTTTCGTCCAGATGCTTGGGCAGGACGTAGACCTTGTTCTCGTAGTTTTCGGCGTTCTGCCACAACTCGATTTGCGCAAGGGTCTGGTTGGTAAAGGACGCAGACATCACAAAGGATGGGTGCCCCGTTGCGTTGCCCAAGTTAACCAGCCGACCTTCAGACAGCAGGATGATCCGCTTGCCATCGGGGAACTCAACCTCGTCAACCTGTGGCTTCACGTTATGCCACTTGAAGTTCCGCAGCTGTGCCACCTGAATTTCGTTATCGAAATGCCCGATGTTCGCAACGATCGCGCGGTCATGCATGTCGCGCATATGGTCTACGGTGATGATGTCGATATTGCCCGTGGCGGTCACAAAGATATCGCACTGCGGTGCCGCAGCTTCCATCGTGACCACTTCATAGCCTTCCATCGCAGCTTGCAGGGCACAGATTGGATCCGCTTCCGTCACCATGACCCGGCAACCCGCATTGCGCAGGGAAGCGGCGGAGCCCTTGCCCACGTCGCCAAAGCCAGCAACACAAGCAACCTTGCCCGCCATCATCACGTCCGTGCCTCGACGGATCGCATCGACCAGCGACTCTCGGCAACCATAGAGGTTGTCGAACTTCGACTTGGTTACACTGTCGTTGACGTTGATCGCTGGAACCTTGAGGTTGCCGTCGCGGGCCATCTCGTACAGGCGGTGAACGCCGGTGGTGGTTTCCTCGGACAGGCCGCGCACGTCATCCAGCATCTCTGGGTATTTGTCGTGCATGATCTGTGTCAGATCCCCGCCGTCGTCGAGGATCATGTTCGGGGTCCAACCGTCCGGGCCCGTGATGGTTTGCTCGATGCACCACCAGAACTCTTCCTCGTTCTCACCTTTCCAAGCAAAAACCGGCGTACCGCAGGAGGCAACCGCCGCAGCGGCCTGATCTTGGGTCGAGTAAATGTTGCATGAAGACCAACGCACCGTGGCACCCAGCGCTTCGAGCGTCTGGATCAGCACGGCGGTCTGGATCGTCATATGCAAGCAGCCTGCGATCCGCGCGCCGGCCAGCGGCTGGCTGTCGCCGTACTCTTCACGAAGCGCCATCAAGCCCGGCATTTCGGTCTCTGCAATGGCAATTTCTTTCAGGCCCCAGTCAGCTAAGCCGATGTCGGCGACCTTATAGTCAGCTGCGCTCATTTCCAATCTCCTCGGGCAGGGTGCATTTGTTCTAGGGTGTGATAACTAAAAATGACGCTCTATTACAGCACTACAACGTCGCATCTTTGTGATGGCAGACCCTACCTTGAAGAAAACCCCAACTACGCTATGACGTTTTTGTTAACGTGCTTTTTTGCGTTTTTGATTTTTTTGGGAGTAGTAGTCGATGGCTTTAGAGCTTTATGGGCGGAAAGATTCAGTCAACGTGCAGAAAGTCATGTGGCTTCTGGCCGAATTGGGCGTTGACTATACCCACATCGAAAAAGGTGGCTCTTTCGGTGGGCTTCAGGAAGAAGCATTCTTGGAAATGGCCCCCTTTGGCCTGGTGCCCGTGCTCAAGGACGGTGACTTCACCCTCTCTGAATCCAATGCCATCCTTCGCTATCTCGCCCAAACCCAACCCGGTGGCGAGGCCTTCTATCCATCCGATCCGCAGACCCGTGCGAAAATCGAAATGTGGATGGAGTTTGGATCGCTCTCGATCTACCGAGAGTTCATGCAAATTTTCTCGCAGGTGGTTCGGACGCTCCCAAAAGACCGCAAAATGAATCTCCTTGCGATGGCAACACGCAGGTTCCAAGTGCACACGCGTGTCATCGGCGGTGCCTTGAATGATAACCCTTGGATCATGGGCGAGAACCTGACGCTCGCCGACATCGCCACCGGTGTCTACATGTTCCGGTTCAGCACCTTGCCCGTGATCAAGCGCGTTGATCAAGGTCGGGTGCAGTCTTGGGGCGTGCGGATGCAGGGTCGCCAAGCCTATATGGATACCGTTGGTACGGACTATCGCCACATGTTCGCAGCCCCGCTTTGAGGCGCGTGGCCTGCGGTGCCTGACCTACGGCGTGTGGGTCATCTCATCCGCAGTCCGGTTTCTCACTCGGATTGTGAATCGCGAACAAATAGGGCAGGGCAATGCGTCCTTCCCTATGGTTCACCGGCCAGGGCGATAGAGGCGTAACGCTGCAAAATACGCCACTGAGCGCCTCCATCCCCTCGTCAAGAGAGGGCGTGAGCACCAGCAAAGGCGCGCGCGCCTTGTCATCGGGCCAGTGATACAGGTTGAACTGGTGCGGTCTTGGGTCCAGCCCAACCGAAGGCCTTACGGTTCCCTGATGAAACGAAGTTTGTGCCGCAAGATGGTAGTAATTGCCCGCAATCTCATAGCCCGGATAGGCAACGTCTCGGTATTCCATGAGTTTTTCGATCGACGCTTCCCACCCCAGCATATCCCGTGCATTTGACGGCATGAACCACGGTTGGCGAAAGGCGATGGGCAGCAGCAGCGCTAGGGCAAGCATGGCCGAAGGCAGGCTGGTTATGACGTGCCAACGTCTGATCGGACCGATCCACAGGCAACAGCTGAGGACCAAGAGGCCCAAGCAAGACGGAATGAGCCAGTTTAAATACACGTCACGCAACCCGCTCAAACCGAAGAAAATCAGCAGGGGAAGCAGGGTAAAGACAACCAGCGCAAAAACACCGGGGTTGTGAAGCAAGGCTCTGAACCGGCGCACAGCGCCCAATACCACCAGCACAATCGCCGTCAAACCGCTGAACAACAGCGTCGCAAGCACAACTAAGCCAAAGCGCAAGAACCGATCGGACGCTGGCGTGCTGGTGTCGGGCACAAGGTGCTCGCCGCCGACGTGCCGGAACGTGACCCACCCATTGAGCGCATTCCAGGTTAGAAACAGCAGAAAAGCCGCCAGTGGCAAGCCAGCACCGAGCCAAGGTCCAGCCGCCCGCAAGTGGGGTCGGCTTTGCGGGTGCACAGCCACGCTCAACCCCAACGCCATGATCCAAAGCGCAGCGGATACTTTGGCCGAGAAAGCCAGCGCCAAGGCTAGCCCCGCCATGATCCACCACGGTCGCGACGAAAGCCCCTTGTCTCGCTTCAACGCTTCTACGCCCAGCCAAAGGCCGAGGCTGAGAAAGCAGACCATCACGGTATCATGGACATAAAACAGCCCAACGCTCCACAAAACGGGGCTTGTAAAGGCCAGCAGTAAAAAACCACTCAGCGCGGCTGAACCTGAACCTTCAACCCCGCTTCGCCCCTTTTGCCCTTGTAGCTCCTGTTGTGCGTTTTGAGCCTTCGGGGGGCCAGAAAGGGCATTTACCGTCAGCGCCAGAAACGCTGTTGCGGCAAAGATCAGCAGCGTCGCCACCGCTCGCATCACCCACGCGCCATCGCCCAAGAGCGCAACGAACGGCGCGAGCAGCCAGCCGGTTAGAAAGGGTTGGTCGTAGTATCCAAAGTCGAGCTCTTGGCTCCAAGACCAATAGTAGGCCTCATCATGCAAAGGCCCGGTCCCGAACATGATGGCAAACCGGACAAGCATCATCACCAGCAGCGCCAGCCAAATCAGCAGCGGCAAACTCAGAAACGTTGTTCGCATGGCCTTAACCCTCTTGAAGCCGACGCTGCAAGCGCTGAAGCAGCAAGGCGCGCTGCGGCGGAAGGGTCCAGTTGTGGACGTTAAAAACGCGCTTTTCTAGAAAATGGCCGGACAGCAACAGCCCTTCAATAATCGCAGCATCGCTTGCCTCCGCTCCACCGGTCAAAAAGGCAGGCAGCGGCAATAAACGGTCGAGGTAAGGCGCTGCTGCTGTCGCCGAAACGGCGCGCCCTGATTTTGGTGACACGTGGGTCAGGCCTTCGGTTTCACCTGTGACCGCGCAAGACGACAAATCCAATCCAAAGCCCACGATCTCCAGCAGTCCCAATTCAATGCGCACCAGCAACGCCGCCCAATGTTCAGAGTCCAGTTGATCCAACCACAGGTTCATTGCTGCATATAACCCCGGCGCAGGCTCCCGCTCTGGCAAGGCGGTATCGATAACAGCGCACAGGCTGGACAGCGCCGACAGGCGATCCGCATCGTGCATGATCGCTGCCGCTGGACTGTTGATCACGTCCGCGCGAAAGGTGCCCAGATGCTCATTCAACCGGGCTGCCCAAGAAAACTCCAGCCGATTACCGATTTCGTAATTTGCTCGATTGCGCTTGGATCCGCCGCCATGCACCAACCCGGCGTGCCGCCCCATATCCTCGGTCAGGGCATTCACCACCAGATCCCCTTCGCCATAGCGACGAGCGGAAAGCACAATACCGGGCATACGCCACTCAACCATATCTTCGTTTTCCTACGGCTCGCCGCGCCACGCTTGTCGCCGGCGGCCTCGCGTGCCTGTGGCGGCACATTGCACAGCTCATCTCGGGCATTTCAAGCACAAGGATTCTGCCAGAAATGTTCGCTTCTGTTCTCCTAAGTGAGTCTTCCGAGTCACAGCACGATAAGGTGATGCAAAAATGCCTCATAATGTTGCTTGCATCCGAGTCGGTTGATGGCGTATCACTAATGTACAGTTCTGGGGCAGAGAGAATATACACCGTACCGGCATTTGATTTTCGGTTTATTTTCAAAGCATTACCACTTCCTGTATGCAGAATTTGGGGTGCGAGCAGGGAAGCTAAGTGTGGCCGAGGGCTGATAGAGAGATGTGGCGGCAACTTGTCGTCGGATTTCGACATTCTGGGTGAAATAACGCTCTAAAAAAGCGGGTGGGTTGCTAATTGCTTACTTTTTTCAAAGTTTTTAGCGGAAACATCTAATACGAGCATAAAAATGCTCAAAACAGGCGAGAGAAGAGTCGTTCAAATCTGATCGTGCTCTTAATTACGTGGGCTGCCATTTGTTTGATCGCTGATCGGCAAATGGCAGTTTTCACGATCTATTTTTGATTTTTTGGCATTGCCGCGAAAATGCCGTTTTCTATACGCGCCTAAGTCCCCTAAAAGAGGGCGATATTGGTCGCATAAAATTTGAAAGGCGAGTTGCATGACCGCAGCCGCACAAAAACGAAACCGTGGATCTGGCGCTCCAAATCCGGCGCGTAAAGCGCTGAATAGCGCGTCTGTCGGTTTTTGGGCAATCCTTCTCACCTCTGTCTTTACCAACATGTTGCTGCTCGTCAGCCCGATCTTCATGTTGCAGGTTTATGATCGCGTGATCCCGTCACAGTCAGAGCCAACGCTCTATGCCCTGATGGGGATCGCGATAGGACTGATTGCTTTGCTTGCAATGCTCGAAGCCGCGCGCTCCAGAATTCTGGCAAACGTGGGTCGATACGTGGATCGTGAGTTGTCGGGCCAGGTCTTTGGGTCGCTGTTCCGTGTCCGCGCAGCCTTTGGCGCGCGGCCGGGCGATTCCGGAACCCAGCCCTTGCGCGATTTGGACCAACTCCGCAACTTCCTGTCGTCGAACTCGGTCTTGGCCTTTTTCGATGCGCCCTTTGCGCCGTTCTTCATTGGCCTGCTTTGGTTCCTTCATCCATGGCTGTTCTGGATGTCCCTGATCGGGGCCGTCATTATTTTTGTTCTGGCGTTGATCGCCGAAATCTCGACCCGTGGCTTGTTCCGCGAAGCAGGGCGCTACGGCGTGCAGGCGAGCGCGTTTTCCGAAAGTTCGCTTAAAAACGCTGGTTCACTGGATAGAAGCGGGGTCACCCCGCGGTGAAGGTCCTGATCCATTAGCGGAGCCACGGGAGCCGCTGAAAGAATGGCCCCTTGGTAAACCAGATCTAATTGTTAAACTACCGGCATTTACGGTTCCCGCAACAGGTGTTGTTGATTATCAATACCCAGTTATCGATAATCCATTAACCGAACCAAAATGGCTAAAAGCCAGTACTGTTAAGGTCGGCGCTCGTGAAGCCGTTCACCACGTATTGAGTGGGATGATGAAGGAAAAGCCTGCAAATGGTCGCGGCGGCCAAAGAGACTGGGGGTCATCTATCGGCGGCTACGCGGTTGGCGCGGAATCGAATATTGCCCGCCAAGACCACGGTACTTATTTGCCCGTTGGCGGTGCTATTGGTTTCCAGCTTCATTACACCACTTTTGGAAAAGAGGCTGTCGACCAAACGGAAATCGGATTGTACTTCTACAAAGATGATGAACTTCCTGAACTGATGACCCGCCGCTCTGTTGTTATCGATGTGTCGATAGAAATACCTGCAAACACTGCAGGACATGAAGAGACGTCGTATCTTGAATTTCCGCAGGACGCAATTTTATTAGGCGCATTCCCTCACGCCCACTATCGCGGCCAATCGTCAACGCTAACTATTCGCTACCCTGATGGCAAAGAGGAATTATTACTGTCACTACCTCGCTATGACTTTAACTGGCAGCGGGATTATGAGTTTACAGAGCCGGTAGAAGTTCCTGCCGGATCCAAACTTATCGCGGTTAATGCCTATGATAATTCTTCGCAGAATCCTGCTAACCCTGATCCCTCTGGGGTTATTACTTGGGGTGAACAGTCCCACGAAGAAATGTTATTCACTGCCATATCTTATCGCTGGAAAGGTGAAACCCGAGTCAATCAGACACCTCAGTACAGCAAGCAGCTCAGTGATACGCGCATGTTTGGTATGCTTGATGACAACGTTAATGACCTACTAGAAAAATCAGAGCTGAAAGGACGGGTCGGTAATATGATTGCGGCCAGCTTCGACCGACTCGATCGCGACAGTGACGGTGCCCTCAGCCACGACGAATTTGCCGCAGTTGCAGCTATGATGGCTCAACGGTAACTCGCTCGCAGGAAACAACAAAAGGCCCGTTAGCTAACGCTAGCGGGCCTTTTTTTTGGCTACAGATCTCTGACATGGGATTCTTTGACGTAGCCAGCAGGCATGCATCCTGCTTGTTCAGCTGGCAGTTCTAGCCGCCAATAATCCTAGGGAATAAAAAAACCTCTGAACCTACCGGAATAGGTGTCTCCCAGTCATCACGAATTATTGTGCCATCAATAGCTACGGCAATACCTTCTTCAAGATGATCCTCTAACCTTGGATAACGATCGATAAGTCGCGTTAGCAATTCACGAATGGTCTTCGCCTCAACTTCCACTGAGGTAAGACCATTCAAAGAATCTACCAACGACCCTGATAGAAAGACTTCCATGTTGACGTCCTTAACGAGCGCCTACCTAGACACCAGCCTCATCCAATGCTTTTAGGATTCTCGGGGGAGACATTGGTACTTCGTACATTCTGACACCCACGGCATTAGACACGGCGTTACCGATTGCACCCAGCGGTGGCACAATCGATGTCTCACCCACACCACGTATCCCGTAGGGATGGCCGGGGTTAGGTATCTCTAAAATTTTAGTATCTATTGACGGCAGATCAGAACAAACGGGGATCCTGTAATCCAAGAAACCCGAATTCTGCAAGCGGCCGTCCTTGCCATAGATGTACTCCTCATTAAGAGCCCATCCAATACCTTGAGCCGCTGCGCCCTGAAATTGGCCTTCAACGTAGTCAGGATGAATTGCCTTCCCGGCATCTTGCACAACGGTATACCGAAGAATCTGCGTCTTACCTGTCTCAGGGTCAACTTCTACATCAACAATGTGTGATGCAAAGGAAACACCTGCGCCCTCGGCGGTAGCTTCATGGTGACCAGCGATTGGACCCCCAGTACTACCCGCTTTTTTGGCAATATCTTTCAATGTTAAGGGCGACAGATTGCTGTGTTCTTTACCGTTTGCTCGAGCAGAACCGTCTTCCCAGATCACTGATTCAACCGGAATTTGCCACATTTTGGCGGCGCGCTCTTTTAATACATCAACCGCTTTTCTTGCTGCAAAGATTGCCGCCATACCGGATGAGAATGTGCCACGACTTCCCTCTGTCGTATCATTGTGACCCAGCGACGATGTATCACCAATATTGACCTTAACGTCCTCATACGTAATACCTAATTCTTCCGCTGCAATCATCGCTAGTGACGCTCGCGCACCCCCCACATCGATTGTACCTACGGTCAAGTTAACCGTACCATCGGGACCAATATTTAGATCACTACATGTTTGACCACCGATATTGAACCAGAAACCGCAAGCTACACCGCGGCCTTGATTCTTACCAAGCTTAGCTTTCATATGAGGATGATCACGCACGGCTTCCAATGTCGGTTCGATACCGATGGGTCCCCAGACCGGACCATAGGGTGCCTGCGTACCTTCTCGGGCTACATTTTTAAGTCTAAGCTCTACAGGATCTATACCGAGCTCTTTTGACAATTGATCTATCGTACTTTCAACACCAAAAGCCATCATTGGTGCAGAGGGAGCACGATAAGCAGCCACTTTGGGACGATTGCACAAAACGTTGACGCCTATCGCCTTATTGTTGGGAATGCTGTAGCAGGCAAATGCCGTCATCCCACCCAAAGTGCCCCACATACCAGGAAAAGCCCCATTCATATACCGGCATTCAGCACGAGCAGCAACGATAGTGCCGTCTTTCTTGGCGCCAATTTTAATTTCCATCGACGTTGAACAGGTCGGCCCCGAGGCTTTGAAAACCTCTTCGCGGCTCATCACCATTTTTACGGGGCGATTTGCCTTGCGGGACAGTGCCAATGCAATCGGCTCCATCCAAACGTGGGTCTTGCCACCAAAACCACCACCAATTTCAGACGATGTCACTTTTAATTTCGCAATATCCATTCCCAGTAGTTGGGCACAGGTATTCCGATAGGAATAATGCCCCTGAGTCGTTACCCACAACTCACCGGTACCATCTGGGCTGACACTTGCGAGACAAGCGTGAGGTTCAATATAGCCTTGGTGTGTCTGCCCTGTTTTATAACTGCGCTCTACAATTACATCAGCTTCGGCAAAACCTTGGTCGATATCGCCTTGACCAAATTCACCTTTATTGATCAGATTACCGTGTTGACCTTCCGTTGCATATCGAGGTTGTATAATTGGGGCATCATCTTCAAGAGCGTCATCCACATCTGTGACATGGGGCAGCTTTTCATAAGTGACTTTAATCAGTTTTAATGCTTTTTTCGCGGTAGATTTATCGATAGCAGCAACGCCAGCCACCGCATGCCCGTCATACAGTGCACGATCCCGTGCCATCGAGTTTTCGAGCGTATCGAAAAGCCCCGCATTGCCCTCGGTCAAATCGGGCAAATCTGCCGCTGTAATGACCGCTTTTACACCGGGTAACTTTTCGGCTTTAGAAATATCAATTTTTTTAATACGAGCATGTGCGTGAGGCGAGCGCAGCATCAAAGCGACTAATTGCCCAGGCGCATTCATATCGGCACCGTACCTTGCTCGCCCTGTCACTTTGTCTATTCCGTCAGGCCTTTTGACTCGGGAGCCGATAACCTTGAATTCCTGTCCTGTATATTTTGGATCATTCATAGTCGATATCTCCTACACCTTCTTTTTTTGTTCTACTTTCGCAGATCTTTTGCGGCTGCCTGCACGGCTTTTACAATCTTATCGTAGCCAGTGCAGCGGCAAAGATTACCTGCGAGCGCATATCGAATTTCTGTTTCTGTCGGATCGGAGTTTTCATCCAACAATGCTTTTGCTGCGATCAGAAACCCCGGCGTGCAGATACCACATTGAAGCGCGGCATTATTAATAAACTGTTCCTGCAAAGGATGCAGATTTTGACCGTCGGCCATGCCCTCTACAGTGGTAATCGCTCTGCCTTCGGCTTCGGCCCCAAGCACCAAGCAGGAACAGACAAGTTGGCCGTCAAGAGTAATGCTGCAGGCTCCACAGTCACCGGTGCCACATCCTTCTTTCACGCCCATCAAGCCTAACCGGTCCCTGAGCACATCCATCAAAGACTCATCTGCCGGACAAACATACTCAACTGGATCGCTATTAATTGTTGTCGTTACATGAACACCCGCCATCACTTACCCCCTGCTCTTTCATAGGCAATTTTTGCTGTACGCTTGGCAAGAACACCTGCCACACGCCGTCGATATTCTATCGTGCCACGTTTGTCATCAATAGGATTACAGGCTGAGGAACAGGCAGCTGCGAGGGCATCTAAAGCCTCATCATCCAGCTTTGTCCCGATAATAGCCTTGGCCGCTTCCTTAACCAATAGTGGAGTAGGCGCAACAGCACCTAACGCAACTCTTGCGGATTCAATAACACCTCTTTTCAGTTTGAGGCTAATTGCAACACCCACTACCGCAATATCCATTTCAGTCCTTGGAATAAACCTCAGATAAGCGTCAGCAGAATTTTTTACCGCAGCAGGCAGGGTGATAGCCTCAATCATCTCTCCTTTTTCAAGGATCGTTTGACCAGGTCCGATGATGATTTTTTCCACCGCCACTGTTCGCTTCTTCTTGCCAACAATAATAGCTTTAGCTCCCGCCGCAATCATTGCGGGGACGCTGTCTGCAGCGGGCGAGGCATTACATAAGTTACCCGCCATCGTACATCGCCCTTGCACTTGATCTGAACCAATCAGATTTGTCGCTTCTACGACGCCCGGCCAGGCTTTCAATAACGCTTTGTTTTTACCCAGCGTCGCGCCCGATATTGCGGCGCCAATCTTGAACCCTGTCGCCGTCTTTTTAATCTCTGTCATGGCGGGGATACGCTTGATATCAACCATAAGATCGGGCTCAATCGTGTCCAGTCGCAACCGTACCAGCAGGTCGGTCCCTCCCGCCAGAACATAAGCTTGACCTTTTTCTTGGGCCAGCAGAGCGACCGCTTCTTTGGTGGTCGTTGGTGATTCGTATCTCATACAGCCCTCTATTTATTCTAGATTTGGAGCGCGAAGTGTATCGTGTGTAGACCGGAAGCAACAGCGCAAATTTTACAACGTTCAGAAGCGGCTATTTTGCCCGCCAGAGATGCTAACAATGCCTCTACTGAACAGTTCTGTCCTCTCTTTTTAAGACCATGCAAAGCCATATTCTAATTAATCAATGGCAATTTTCTCAGCAGTGTGTCGTGACGGCCTCCGCCGAATTTCCAGTTGATCCTAATTAAATCAACTAGAAATACTTAACGCGCTTTTGACGGTAACTGGCTTTATTTAGCGCCCTTTAAATTCTGGCGCTCTTTTCTCGACAAATGCAACCGCAGCCGACTTATGGTCTTGCGTCGTCATACTACGAACCATATGACCACATTCAAGATCTAACACTTGAGCCAAAGAACCCTGTTGTGCCATGTTCAGATTTTTTTTCATATAGCCAATCGCTATCGTGGGCAAATTCGCTAAATACTGAGTATATGCTCGAGTTTCTTCTTCGAGATTCTCTGCACTTACCAGCTTATTAGCGAGTCCAAGTCGATAGGCTTCGCTTCCCAAAATAACATCTGCTGTGAAATATAACTCTCGAGCTTTAGCAGCACCCAGCAACTGTGTCATAAACCAAGAACCACCGTAGTCGCCTGAGGCGGCTATCTTCGAAAAGGCCGTAGTGATTTTAGCATCATCGACGACCATCCGCAGATCGCAAGAGAGCGCTAACGATAGACCCGCACCAGCACAAGCGCCGGGGATAATAGCCAGAGTCGGTTTAGGCATCTCATTAAAAAGTTCGCTGATTTTGGTGCCTTCCCGGAGGTTTGCAGCGAGCTCGTCCACCGTCCGTGGCTTGGCGGCATCAGAACCTGCATCGGCAGCAAACCCTTTAACATCACCTCCAGCACAAAATGCACCACCAGCACCAGTGAGCACAACCAACCTAACTTTAGGGTCGTTAGCCAAACGGGGGACAGCTTCCGCTAACGCAGACATCATCCCTCCACTCATCGCATTGCGTGCATGTGGGCGGTTCATAATTAACGTTGCTACGCCATCTTCAAACTTTTCAATTAAGTCTTCGCTCATTATTTCAAATCCTCTTATTTTTAAGTCAGATGTTATATCTCGATAAATTACTGATCACTCATATATTTAAACATTCACCTTACCATTGCCGGTATCCCTTAGGAATAGTCACCGCTGACTTCCAGAGTGAAGTCAGCTGAAAAACGGCGCTTTAATACACAGGATCCTTTAAAAAATGTAAGATCTCGTGCGGAAGACCAAAAAACAGCGGGCAATGTAGGCAGCAGTAGAAATGAATGCAGAAAACAGTAGCATTGACGGAACGGGGATCCCGGACACGCATTACAACGTCCGTGACACTTTTGGGCTAGACGTCGACATTAAAATCCCTGGGTTTTCGACGGTCTCTGAGCACGTACCAGAACTGGATAAAACCTATCAATTTAACCACGAAACGACCCTCGCAATTCTCGCAGGGTTCTCCCATAACCGCCGAGTCATGGTTCAAGGCTATCATGGTACGGGTAAATCAACTCACATTGAACAGGTCGCCGCACGATTAAACTGGCCCTGCATTCGGATAAATCTTGATAGTCATGTTAGTCGCATGGACTTAATTGGCAAAGATGCCATTGCCCTGCAGGACGGCAAGCAAATTACAGAGTTCAGAGAAGGCTTATTACCATGGGCACTGCAGAGACCTTGTGCTTTGGTCTTCGACGAATATGACGCCGGCAGACCTGATGTTATGTTTGTTATTCAGCGAGTATTAGAGGTCGAGGGGAAACTAACATTACTTGACCAAAGTAAAGTTATCAGCCCCCATCCATCATTTCGCCTTTTTGCAACAACCAATACCGTCGGACTGGGAGACCCTAGCGGCTTGTATCACGGCACGCAGCAAATAAATCAAGGACAAATGGACAGATGGAATATCGTGTCGACTTTAAACTACCTACCCCATGAAAAAGAAACGGACATCGTGGCCGCTAAATTACCCGATGTTGATAGAAGCCGATTATCTAATATGGTTTCCGTGGCAGATCTGACAAGGCAGGGTTTCATCAATGGCGACCTGTCAATCGTCATGTCTCCTCGCACCGTTATTATGTGGGCAGAAAATGCGCAAATATTTGATGACGTAGGCTTTGCCTTCCGACTCACATTTTTGAACAAGTGCGATGAAACTGAACACAGTATCATCGCTGAGTACTATCAACGATGCATGGGTGAAGAACTACCAGAGTCTAGCTCCAAGATTGTATTGGCTTAGTCCACACTTTTTAGGCTTATAAGAAACCTGTCTATTTATTGGTATAGGTTTGGGAATAACATTGTCAGATTCAATAGAGCTTTTCAAAAAGGCCGTTACATCAACGATGAAAGCAATTTCTGGTAACCATGAGCTCGATGTTAGCTTTGGTCACGGCAGGGCTTACCAAAAAGGAAATCATGTTCATATACCACTTCCAGATAATCACATAACAGAGGAAGAATTGGCGGCATTACGTGGAGCCGCGGATCACTTCGCCCTCACAGTAAGATATCACAACGACGAAAAACATCGTCAAAAAAGCCCCTCAACTCGGTTAGCTCAAGACGTTTTTAATTGTGTTGAGGATGCGCGTATTGCAGCTATTGGCGCCTCTCTAATGAAAGGGGTTGAACATAATCTATCAGCAGAGCTGGAAAAAAAATGTTGCGAGCAGGGTTATGGCGGCATTCACCAACAGCGCGGCGCTACCCTCGGAGATGCTGTCGGCTTTTACATCCGTGAACAGTTAGGCATAACTCTGCCACCGACTGCAGATCATTTACTTGCGCTATGGCGAGTACACATCGATTCTCACATTGGCAGTCATTGTGCTCAGCTTAATGATATAAAATTTGATCAAGAAGCGTTTTCACAAATCACCTGTCAAATGATCATCGATTTAGGCTTAGAGGAAGAATCAACCGAGGAGATTATCGAAGGAGAAACCGAAGACCGTGAAAATCAAGACAGCGAAATAGGCTCGGACGCGAGCGATGAAATTTCAAATCAAGACATGCCCAGTCATTCAGACAGTACTAAAAAACTGGGTGGTGAACTCCCGATGGAAGCTAGCACCATCGGCAGCACAGACTCTGAAGGGGGTTCAGGCGAGCCAAAAGAGGCAATCGACACTGCAATCAATGCTCATCGGGTCGAACTGAAAGAAAGCCATTACAAGGCATATACCAATGTGTATGACGAAATAGTTGTTGCCGATGAACTCTGTGATGCAGTTGAACTCGATCGATTAAGAGCCCTACTCGATAAACATTTACAACAATCTCAGGTTGTCATCGGTAAATTTGCAAGCCGTTTGCAGCGAAAACTGATGGTACAGAAAAACAGAAACTGGACCTTTGACCTAGAAGAAGGACTACTCGACACATCAAGACTTGTCAGCGTAATTCTAGATCCCTTGCAACCGTTGGTATTTAAACAGAAGAAGGAAACTGCCGTTAAGGACACCGTCGTTTCATTACTAATTGATAGTTCTGGCTCAATGCGTGGACGGTCAATGACAGTTGCAGCTATGTACGCCGATATTCTAGGTCAAACTCTAGAGAGATGTTCAGTTAAAGTTGAAATATTGGGCTTTACCACTCGCGCTTGGCGTGGGGGTCAGTCAAAGCGATTGTGGTTGCAACAAGGAGAGCCACTGCAACCAGGGCGTTTAAATGATCTGCGTCATATTATTTATAAGTCAGCAAACATGTCGTGGCGAAAATCGAGACGAAACTTGGGCTTAATGATGCAGGAAGATCTTTTGAAAGAAAATATTGATGGAGAGGCATTACTTTGGGCTCACAATAGAATTGTTAAGCGCCCTGAAGATCGAAAAATACTCATGGTTATTTCTGATGGATTACCCGCGGACAGCAGCACCCTGCTTGCCAATTCAAGCAACTACCTTGAACAACACTTACAATATGCGAT
>ENA-OQVM01002056-OQVM01002056.1-marine-metagenome-genome-assembly--contig:-NODE-2056-length-24584-cov-2.911046_pt1 | contig 24584 bp, 20 predicted proteins | sample MGYA00237776_ERZ505498 | MGnify/ENA primary metagenome ERZ505498 (study PRJEB26159, sample SAMN06265151) | marine metagenome | isolation source: Helgoland LTER site | place: Germany:Helgoland, sampling... | reverse complement strand
TGGCGACGGCGCCTTGCAAAAAATGCACTTCAGCAAAAGGCCTCAAAAGCTTGATATCAGGTAATCGTCAGCTCATTTGCTAGAAGTGAATAATAACAAAAAGGGGATTTTCAGTTCATGGCTACATCCAAGCAAAACAAAACCAAAATTCAAAAAAACCGTAGAGCAATTTTTGAAGTAGAGGCAGCAGTCACTTCAAATAGAGCGAAAGCCTACGCATCGCGATCAATCGTTGAAGAAAATAGAGCCGGCATTTTAAAGAACTACACCGCCGCTTTTATGGGCAACCGACAGTTAGCGAACCAAAATACAGATGATGTTTTTAGAAACAGAAAAGCCATCCTCGCCACGCTAGAGACAGATAACGACGTAGAAGCAAACTACAGAGAGTCTCTAATTAACGAAGCCAATTTAGACTTTTTGGAGCACCGCTCTAATCTCAATAGCGCAGTGCTGAGCGTTAACGAGAAGATGGTATTAGTTAACGAAATGTTAATCGACATCAACAGCACCATCATGAAAGCTAACGAGAGCATTGTTAAATTTAACGATGGTCAAATTGCACAGAACAGCAAAATTTTGGATGGCGGTCTTGCCAGTAAAAAAGCAACACCTGCCAAAAATGCGGAAAGAATTAAAAAGAACGCCGCACGTGCAAAATCGATCAAGGCCAATGCCGTAGCTAACTCTAAGAAGATGGACGCTATGACAAAGTCTATGCAAGCCAATCGCGCTAAGATCGAAAAGAATGCAGCTGAGATCATGAAGCGACGAGAAGGCATTCTCAAAAACGCAGCAAATATCGCGAAGAATCAAGCGCGAGTTGCTAAGCAAATCTCTCCTTAATCACTGATTATTGAGTAGCACTCAGGCAGCGTGTTTCCACGTTGCCTGTTTTACCGCGTAAAACACTACCCTTTAGGAATTGACCAACTAGTTACGCTCCCCTTCCCACTCACTTTCAAGCAATCTTGCACCGCGCAGAATATTACCCATGGCGTAGTTTCCTTCGTGGCAGGCATATTCATAAACTTTACTGTTGTTTGCTGACCAAACGTACTCTCCACTCCACTCTTCTTCCCATACAGTTGGGTCTTTTACTGTGAAGTCATAAAGCAAATCACCGCTATCCATGCGACTAAAACGTTCGGTTACCGTTAGGTTTTCGTCCGCACCAAACAGGCCATTGGGTACTTTGAAGTGCTTGGTTTCTACCACCAAAACATCGCCATCCCAATAGGCGATTGAGTCGCCCAGAGATTTCCTGTTTTCTGCTGAGGTATGTTCTGAATCTATACGGATAATGCGCGCGTCATGCACCATCTCCTGTAGAATCATTACGTGGTCGTCCGTCTGGATAATGCGCTTGTAGTTGTTGTACAGACTGGGAATTGTGGGGACTGTTGCGGCAAAACTAATTAGGCAGCGTTCAGAGGGTGCGAGGCTTTCAGGGCCATCGAAGGGGCCAGGCCCTTTGCGAGCCAACCAAGAAGCTGTGCCGTCATTGTCATGCCTAAAGCTTTCATATATTGCTGCGCTGCGCATTAATGCTGCGGTTTTCATTTTCGGTTGCTGACCATTTTTAGGCGCGTAAAGAATTGAGGTTCTGAACTTGCCGTCAATTTCAAAGATGTCGCTGCCGGGGTCTACCCAAAACGCGTTATAGCCCCCTACGCCGCCTGCGCCAGCTGTATTGTTCCCGTCTCCGCCTTTCACCGGCGCCTTGCGGTCGGCGCTGCTTTCACGGTTAAAAATATCGTAGCGTGCGGCCATCTGCTGCTGAATTTTTTCAGCCTCTTCGGTGGTCATAAATTGCTTATCACCAAACTCTTTCGGGCGGTTCAGTGGGGTCAGCGTACCGGTGTCGTAGGTGCCGGATAAATCTGGCTTGCCGGTATGGATGCGCTTAATTTCTGCGTGTACAAAAGCTAAATTAGAACTGAGCGCGAGCACGATGACTGTGCTTTGAATTAGGTTGATCGTTGGCATGAGTAAAACTTCTCTCTTATTAAGCTCCAGCAATATATCTGAAAGCACCTGAACCCGCTAACTGTGAGTTTGCTTCTTTGCCGAGCAGTTTGACTATTGTTTAAGACTAATCTTTAGACCTTCATTTTGGCAGAAGACGGATCATAGAATGGCGCAAATTGAATTTGCGCAGGATAACGCTGCATGGCCACTTCCACTTCAAAGTCTCCCTCTTTAAGCCAGCTTGCGCTGACGCCAAGGTCATTATTCAGAACTGCAATGGCGAGGCTCTTGTTTACCCGATGCCCCCAGGCCGCAGAGGTTGTTAGGCCAACTTGAATGCCGTTGCGGTAAATCGGTTCGTCGTGAATCATAAAGGGCGCATCAACCGCATTTATAGCCAGCGACACCAGTCGCCGTGTTTGCACACCCTTTGTCCCGGTTATGGCTTTGCGGCCCAGAAAGTCCGGATCCTCGACTTCATCATCGCCGCTAATGGCTACCGCAAAACCTAAACCTGCTTGATAGGGGTTAATGTGATCATGGATGTCATGGCCCCAATGGCGGTAGCCTTTTTCCATTCGACAAGCATTCATGGCATGCATGCCCGCTGGCTGTAACCCATAGGTGTCACCCGCTTGCATTAAGGTGCGCCAAAGCGCCAACGAATGATCACGGCGGACATATAGTTCAAAGCCTAGCTCGCCCACATAACTCAGGCGATTCACTCTAACGGGCATGTCGTTAATTAAATACTCTGCTGAATGGTAATACGCCAGATCATCTATGCGTTGGTCGGTCCCTTCCATAAGCTCTGCAAGAATAGTCCGAGAACGCGGACCCATTAAGCCAAGTATGACTCGCTCGGAGTCGTGCTCTACGCTGCAATCAAAATCATTTTGGTGCTTGGTTAACCAGTAGCCGTCCCGCAGCTCTGAGGCACACGCACTGACCACCATAAATTTGTCTGCGGCCAATCGAGTGATGGTCACATCGGCTTCTATCCCCCCATCTTCGTTTAACCATTGGGTATAGACAATTTGATTGGTTTCCACATCTAGGTCGTTGGCGGAAAGCCACTGCAGTAACGCGAGCGACTTGGGGCCTTCGACAATAAAGATTGGATAGCTCGATTGGTCAAACAGCGCCGCGTTATTCATCACTGCATCGCACTCAACCTGACATGCGGCGAACCAATTGGGCTTACCGTAAGTATATTTGTAACTATTTTCCTCGCCCAGAGCGAACCAGTTAGCACGCTCCCACCCGGCCAGCTCGCCAAATACTGCTCCGTGTTCTTCAAGGGCCTCATGCACAGGACTCAGCCGCTCATTACGACTGGTTGCATATTGACGATATGGCCAATGCATATCGTAAAGTAGTCCCAGCGTTTCTTTAGTGCGCTCATACAAGAATTTGCTTTCACTTTGAAAGGGAAAAGTCCTGCGCACATCTACGTCCCACAAATCCATAGGCGGTTTGCCCTGCTGCATCCACTGAGCCAAGACCTTGCCAGCGCCACCGGAGGATTGAATGCCAATGGAGTTAAAGCCGCAGGCAACAAATAGATTTTTAACTTCCGGGGTTTCGCCTAACAGATACCGATCGTCTACGGTAAAACTCTCGGGGCCATTAAAGAAAAGATTGATGCCAGCACTTTTTAGCTCTGGCATGCGTTTAAGTGCTTTCTCGAACAACGGTTCAAAGTGCGCAAAATCTTCTGGCAATGAGTCGAAACAAAAATCCTTGGGAATGCCGTCCATGCCCCAAGGTTTTGCTTCTAACTCAAAGCAGCCGAGCAAGAGTTTGCCCGAGTCATATTTATAGTAAACCTGCTCATCTGGCATGCGCAGGGTGGGTCGCATTTTTGTAAAGCTGGGTATCGGCTCGGTGACAAGGTAAAAGTGCTCGGCTGCATGCAAAGGCAATCTCACGTTATGTTGACTGGCAAAATCTCGCGACCACATGCCACCTGCTATGACCACCTGCTTGGCGCGGATCAACGTGCCGTCCGCAAGATAAACCCCCACAACAATATCGTCTTTAATGGCTAGGCGATCAACGGTGGTCTGTTCAGCAATTATTGCGCCTATATTACGCGCGCCTTTGGCAAGCGCCAAGGTTGTGTCTACTGGATTGGTTTGCCCGTCTCCGGGCAGATAAACCGCACCGTGCATATCTGTGGTGTCTATTTCTGGCCATTGTGCATTGACGAAGGATTTATCTACCATTTCGCAATCAACACCAAACGCGTTGGCCATGCTGGCTTGGCGTTTCAGCTCTTCAAACCGTTCAGCGTGCAGTGCCATAGAGATAGAACCGGTTCTTTGATAGCCCGTTTCTTGACCCGTTTCTTGGGCAAGGTTGGCGAATAATTCCGTAGTGTACTGCGAAAGTCGGGTCATGTTTTGCGACGCGCGCAATTGCGCAACCAGGCCCGCTGCGTGCCAAGTGGTGCCACTGGTTAATTGCTTGCGCTCAAGCAAAAGCACATCTGAAATACCCAGTTCGGTGAGGTGGTAGGCGATAGAACATCCGATAATGCCCCCACCAACTATGATGACTTCAGTGGAATTTGGCAGATCTTGCATCTTAGAACTCTGAAATGTGTGACGCCGCTACAAAAACCCAAGCACGAAAATTTGTCAATTCCCAATCGCCAAAATCGCCTGGCTAGTACCTTTTAGTTCAGTCATTTGACCAGGGCTTTTGCATACGAAAAAGCTATTTTTAGGCGTGAAATTAGTCACTGAAGAGCGCGTAACCTTTTTCAGAACGCCGCTATTTTTTGGGCTATGATGTTTGCGCAAATTTTACCAAGGCGCTTACCTCTAATGATCGCAAATGAAATTCAAGCGCCGGCAAAAGACCCTTCCTACGGCTGGGTTATGGTTTTTGCGGTCTTTACCCTAAGCGCGCTGGCCTTTGGCACCTTGGGGACTATTTCTGTTTTCCTCAAACCCCTGTCCGCCGAGTTTGGCTGGACCCGCGGCGAAACCTCGCTGGGTTATACCGTAATCTCCTTTTCTTCCGCCATATTTGGCATCTTATGGGGTTATATCGCGGATAAATATGGCACTCGCTACTTTGGTTTTGTCGCCGCAATTGCTATGGCTGCCAGTCTTTTTGCACTGAGCGGCCAGCAATCTATTTATCAATTTTATGGGCTTTATTTTCTCTTTGGTGCTTTCGGTAACGCCATGGTGACCTCGCCCTTATTCGCCAACGTGGGTTTTTGGTTTACCCACAAACCCGGCTTGGCACTGGGCGTTACAGCTTCAGGTGGCGCTGTTGGACAAGGTGTTGTGCCCTATCTTTGCGCTATTTCATTGGAGCAGTATGGCTGGCAGACCACCTACGTCATTAGCGCGGTGGTCTATTTTTGCATTGCCTTTCCCATTGCGTTTTTAATCAAAGAATCACCGCTTAGAGAAGTGGCGCGCAATAATCCAGCGGTGGAAGTGCGCGATTTTCCTCTGTCCGAGCGCGAGGTCATAATATGGATCAGCATGGCCATTATTTTTTGCTGCAATTGTATGGCGGTACCCATTGTGCATTTGGTACCCCTGCTGACTGACAACGGGCGCACCTTGGATGAGGCCACGAGCGTATTAACCTTGCTCATGTTCAGTGGCGCTTTTGGACGTATTGTTGGCGGTAAATTGGGCGACACCATTGGCGCGCTGCCCGGCTATATTTTGATGTCCGCGGGGCAAACTGTCTCTGTGCTTTGGTTCCCCTATTTTCACAGCGATATCAGTTTGTATCTGCTGGCTATCGTTTTTGGCTTCACTTACTCCGGCGTTATGTCGTCAATTTTGGTCTGTACAAGAACCATGGTGTCAGCACGATATTCAGGCAGAGCTATGAGTATTACCTCGTTTTTTGGCTGGATTGGTATGGGCACCGGCGGCGTAGTTGGCGGTCTACTGTTTGATGCAACAGGTAATTACGACTGGTCCTTTGGCTTTGCTGCAGGGGTTGGGGTCATTAACTTGATCATTCTAGGGTTGTTTTTTGTGCGCATAAGGACCCAAGGCGCACTGAGTCCAGCCCCCGCCTAGAACGCCCGCCACTGACCTCGATAGTGATCCAGAAGCGTGAGTAATGATCAAGGGAATCACCGTAAACAAAGCTAGCCCCAGCAGCTAATTGCTTTAGGATTGACGCAGGAGAGGGAGAGGATCGTCGAGCATGGCTGTAGATGAAACATCTAACGATCTAGATGAAAACCCAAACAACAATCTGGGTAACAATCTGGGTAAAGACGCTAGCAACACCACAGTTAAAGACACAGCGCCAAACCAAAATCAAAAGTCTGCTTTGGTATGGCTTGGCGTGTTGTTGGTTATTGCCCTTGGCATCTATTTTCAAAACCCTGCCTACGCCCTGCTTGGGGCGCTGGCCTTGCGCTTAATTCTAGACGTAAACCCCATTAAACAAAGCGGCACCATCGGCAAGCTTAGCCTGCAAACGGCCATTGTTTTGCTCGGCTTTTCCTTAGGTATAGACAGCCTGATGCAAATGTCCTCAGACTACGGGTTGATTGTCGCTGTATTTGTTTTAGGCACCCTAGGATTGGGTTTGCTAATGGGCAGGTTGCTGCGCTCTGATCAGGTGGAAACAACCCTAATCGCCAGCGGTACTGCCATTTGCGGGGGTACGGCGATTGCCACCCTTGCGCCGCTGATTAACGCCAAACCTCAGCAATTTGCAGTAGCCACCGCACTGGTATTTTTACTGAATATAATCGCCCTCTTGACCTTTCCCTACATTGGCACTCAGCTGGGTCTCAGTCAGGAGGTATTTGGTGCTTGGGTGGCGCTGGCAATACACGACACCAGCTCTGTGATGGCCACAGCGACCATATATGGCGACGAAGCGGCTCAAGTTGCTGCTGCCGTAAAGCTTGGACGGACGCTTTGGCTGATTCCATTAGCCTTCGCTGTGAGCCTCATTTACGGTCGCCGTGAGGCAAAGATTAGGGTACCCACTTTTGTTTTACTTTTTGTCGGCATGGCGATTGTCAGTCGTTTTGTTCCTTTAGAACCCGTCGTGGTTGGTTATATTAGCCTATTAAGTAAAACCCTCTTGGTCATCGCCTTAGCAATGATTGGGTTAGAAATAAACCGCCAGACGCTGAGCCAAATGTCTATGCGCAGTATTGGCCTGGGGGTTGGCTTATGGATTATAGTGGCGCCCGTAGCCTTGGCCCTTGTGCTATATCTTTAGCGAATACGGCACTACAGTTGGTCTAAAACTGAACAAGAAACGAGCTAAAAGCCCCTCTAAGAACGCCTATTAAAACTCAGCCTCTTGTCGCAAGTTTGCATAATTCGGGCAAATATTCCTTTATAACTACTTTTGTTATAACCATAGCGCTTTTTGGTATTTCCGAAATTCAGCGGGTTTGTATACCGTAGCGCGCATGACAGTTTTAAAGACATATTTCGACCTCAAAAGCTTCCTCGCTCTCGGCATTTTTGCCGTGTATCTGGTCACCTCTCTTTTCGCATAAAGCGTTTCTAGGCCTTATACGCCGCTCCTGTTCGGCAAAAAAACGCACCTCAAACTGCCCCCTTACGTGTTCACTCATTTTTAGTCGCCGATAAACCTCAAATTTTACACGTATTTTGTGTGGCGCATTCTGGGTCTCTTTTGTTGAGTTTTTCCGAGCTTTTCGGCGGTTTTTCTGGGCTTGTTTGCCAAAGTTTGTTACACCTTGGTCATCTAGAGGGGAGATACAAATGGCAGAGCGAATAAATTTAGGCGGTACGGCAACGGGGCCTCTTCAAGGCGTTCGTGTCATTGATTTCACAGCTGTGTATTCGGGGCCCATTGCGGCCTCAATACTCGGCGACCAAGGTGCTCAGGTGATTAAGATCGAATCTGCCAAAGGCGACCTGATGCGCGGTGGCCTGCCCAAAAGCAATGGCATGCCAGGACCTTTCGCGGCTATGAATCGCAATAAGCGCTCTCTTTGCTTAGACCTACAAAGCCCCGAAGGCCTTGAGATTGCGCGCAAACTCATCGCAACGGCAGATGTGGTTATGGAAAATTTTCGCCCCGGCGTCATGGACCGACTGGGCCTTGGTTATGATGAATTTAAAGCAGCGCAGCCAAAGCTGGTTTATGCGTCGATTAATGGCGTGGGTGCAACGGGCCCTTACGCCAAGCGCCGTGTCTATGACGCGGTTATTCAGGCCATCAGCGGCTTTGCTACCCTGCAACCCAATGGCGATCCGGCAATGGTGAATAACCTCGTCTGCGACAAGATCACCTCCCTTACCGCAGCTGAGGCCATTGTGGCCGCGCTGTTCCAAGCCGAACGATCTGGCAAGGGCCAGCGGGTAGAACTTTCTATGCTGGACGCCAGCCTATTTTTCCTGTGGCCAGATACCATGCCAAATTACACGTTGCTGGCAGACGGAGTTGAAACCGTGCCAGACGGTGATCACAGCATGTTTATGCGCAAAACCAAAGACGGTTGGATTGCGGCAATGCCTGTTCAACAAGCGGAAATAGACGGCACATTTGCATCGCTCGGGCTGCACGATCTGATTGGCGATGAGCGCTTTAAAGACTTTGAGTCTCGAGCGAGAAACCGAGAAACTTTGAACGAATTGATGAACCAAGGTTATAGCCAACTGACCACAGACACCTTGTGTGAGCGTTTTGAGCAAAACGATGTACCCTACTCGCGCATCAATATGCGTCATGAAATTCCAGATGACCCCCAAGTTAAAGCCATGCAGGCGCTTTGGACCTACGAGCACCCACGCGCTGGGCAAATTCGCTCACCGCGGCCTCCGGCGCAATTTTCTAACACCCCCAGTAATATTCACGCGCACACGCCGAGCCTGGGTGAGCACAATGGTGAAATACTTCAGGAGTTAGGTTTCAGCCAAGATGAAATAGAGCAACTGAACCAGAGCAGTGTTATTTATTCGGAGCCACTGTCTTAGACTTATTCTTATTCTTAGTCTTTGATTTGGGCCTTTGATTTGAGCCTCTAATTTTGGCTTTAAGCTCTGGCTTTTAACTCTGGCTTTTAACTCTGGCTTTACCCTAGCCCGCAGAATAGTCTGCGGCCTTGTCGTCACATTAATCGTTGGGCTATTCTCCGATCGCCGCAAAAATCTGCTCAAGTTGGTCAATCGGCAGCTTGGGCTGGCGGTCAAAATACAAAAGACCGTTAATCTCCTGCTGCACATCGGTGAGTTGCGTCCAGACAAATCCCTGCAGCGCATCTAAGCTAGACAATCCACGCCCCAGGTCTTCTATCCGTGCCAACAATTCCTGCTCGTTAACTGGCCAGCTACCGTAGGAAAAATGCTCGTCTTGCTGTTGCTCCGGGGTAAAACCCACCCCGCCGCATTCGGTCAATAATATCGGCAAGCCGGATGGGTCAGCGCCAGGCAATGTGGCCACCCTGCTATTGGTATCGTCAGAAACCGTTGTCTGCGGATTACCCTGTATGCCGTTTAGGCGATGATTCAAATCCTTCGAGGCACTGTCGTATAAATGCAGCGTCCATAAGTCTCCAGAGGAGTACTCCCAGCCATCGTTTGCTACAACTGGGCGAGTTTGGTCCAGAGTTTTCGTTAGGTGATAAATTGCATCTACGAAGGCGCGTTGTTGAGGCCGTGAAGACTGATGCCACACACCCCAAGATTCGTTAAAAGGCACCCAGCAAATGACGCAGGGGTGTGCTTGGTCTCGGCGCACCAAAGCCGTCCACTCTTGGGTGAGCGACTCAACCAAATTGTTTGAAAAAATACGGCCCGAAGGCATTTCGCTCCAAACCAATAAGCCAAGCTGGTCAGCCCAATATAAATACCTTGGGTCCTCTGCCTTCTGATGTTTACGAACTAGATTAAAGCCCAGTTGCTTGGTCAGCTGTATATCGCGCACCATGGCCTGATCATCTATTGGCGTATACCACCCCTCAGGAAAATAGCCTTGGTCTAACACGCCACGTAAGTAAATGGGCACACCGTTTAAGCACAACTTGCCGTCACTCACCCTCACTTCGCGTAGGCCGGCATAACTAGAAACTGTGTCTATCACCACGCCTTCGTTGGATAAAAGCACAATGGTCACGTTATAAAGCTGGGGTAAATCTGGCGACCAAAGACAAGGCTCTGGGATATGCAGTGCGGTCTTAATTTCGGAGCGCTGCTGGCTTACCTGGCTTATGAAATATTCTTCAGTAACCGCCTTGCTGGTATCTGGTGCCTGAGCATTGCCAAGTATCTGCGATTTGGTCACGGTTACCTGCACTTCACCGTCAAAACTATCACTCAAGTTAATAGTCAGCGCCAAACTGTTTTCAGCCCTGCTGAACGCGTAGTTAAGCACTTCAATATGCGTGGCTTGAACCGGCTCCAGCCATACGGTTTGCCAGATACCAATGATTGCGTCGTAGTCTATTGGCCACCGAGTATCACCAGCTTGTTTACCTCGCGGCTGCTGCCAAGAACCAGAATCCTTTACCTTTATGGCGAGATGATTCTCTCCCGCTTGCAGCGCTGCGGTAATATTCAACTTTATTGGGCTATAACCACCGGTATGGCTGCCCACAGCGTGACCATTGACAAATACAGTGGTAATAAAATCACAGGCACCAATATTAAGTATGACCTCTTCGCCCTGCCAATTCGGGTTGTCAAAACTTCGGTGATACCAAACCCTTTGCACATCCGGATCAACGGTGCAGCCACTTGCAGCGCTGTTTGGCGCAAAAGGCACAGTGATGGCGCTTGGCCACTCAGTTCGGTTTTGCCAACGCTCACTCACCCCCACGCCATCTGGGTCTGCGGCAAAATCCCATAGACCATTTAGATTCAGCCAGCGATCTCGGCGCAATATGGGTCTTGGGTACTCTGGTCGCGGGTTTGGCATACTCTTCTCTTTCTTCTTTTGGGCACTGTGTCTGAACATCCACAGACGATCATCTAACGAATGCGTTAATGTTAATAATGCGCAGCTTCTGGCCAATAGCCAACATTACTTATTAGCCAGTGCGTTAGCCCTGCATTTACTTCAATAGGCCGCTCTTGGGCCATCCAATGACCAGACTTAACATAAATTTCAGTTAAGTCTGAACATCTTGCGCGCATAGGATCAGCCAGTGTGCCAGTGGCAGTTTGGCAGACATAATCATATTCGCCGTGGAAAAACAGCACGGGTTTAGTAATTGCCACAGAGTTTACCTTGGCGCTAAACGCTGCGTTGTTTTCGTGATTCACGTACCAGGAGCTGGGGCCAAAAAAGCTATTTCGGGCTAAGGCTTCGGCAAAAACATCTGCCTCATTTGGGGAAATAACGTCTAGGTCTATCTCCATATCTGGAATGCCATCAGGACCAAACCAGCCGCCATTTATGCGCGTGTAAGCGGTAGAAGCCGGTTGCCCTGCGCCCGCCGGGTCGCCTTTTCTAAACAGCAGTTTCACTGTCTTAAGAGGCTCGGCCTCCATCTCTGCTTGGGCTGCTGCAAAATTTTCGTTATAAAAGAATTGATACTCCCACTGCCCCTTGGGAAAGGTATCTGCGGGATAAATGCTTCGGTCAACATGCGCCATGATGGAGTCCACGCCTGCCTCAAGACCTAACGGTACGCACAAGTTTGCTAGGGCATGAACTATTTCAGGATGATGTAGCGCAACGCTCCAAACCACCGGCGCGCCCCAGTCGTGACCTACCCATACTGCTGGCCCCTCGCCCAATGCTGCGTGTAGCTCCACCATATCCTGCACAGCTTCGCTGACAGCAAAGTCCTCATGTTTAGAATAATTCGATGAGTTACCGTAGCCACGCATATCTGGCGCAATGGCTCTAAAGCCAAGATTGCCCAACGTTAACAGCTGATGCCGCCAACTCAAGGACAGCTCAGGCCAGCCGTGCACAAAAAATATTCGCGGGCCGTCTTCAGGGCCGCAAGCCAAATAAGCACTTTTATGCCGAGCGGTTGCTACGCTGCCGTGTTCAATTTCCATCTACTTCCCCTCTTATTCTACTTAACGCTAACCTTACTCAATGCGTGCTTTTACTTTATTCATTTTGCGGACTTAGCGTGCAAAAAATTAATTAACCTTTGGGCGGCAATCATATCTGCTGGCGCTAAATCAAAATGCGTTAGGTTTTCTAGCGCCACAAAACTGTATTCATCGTGTTCCAAAAGCACAATGTCGCCGCGCAACCATTGGCAGACTACCGGGAAAAACGCTAATTCACCGCCATCGCGCAGTGAAAAACTCGCCAAGACAGCTGTGCCAGCGACCTCAATGGCTAACTCTTCAAGTATCTCGCGCTGAATGGCTTGAAGCGGCGACTCGCCGTGTTCTAACTTGCCACCGGGAAATTCCCAGAAACCGCCCATGTGCTTACTTTGGGGTCGTTTTGCAATGAGCACCCGATCTTCAGCATCAAAAATATAGGCAAGAGCTACTTTGGTAATCGTCTTTTGCAAATTATTCCATTCCAACCTAGCGGGCTTGTAAACCGAGCGATCTGCGGTTTTGACACGCCGTTCGCAGAATTGGCGATTCCCAGCATAAGGTCCATTAAACCAGTACCGCAAGACTATCCTGCGTTACGTCTTAGGTTCTAGGGCTAACGGTGTGGCAACAAAAAGGCTATGGTTAAGCAGCGTTCCTCTCCAGAAACCAAGAGCAACCAAGAGCGACTTAGAGCGACAGAGCGACAGAGCGACTTAGAGCGATAGAGGGAAACTGAGGGAAATAGCAGCGAATGGCAAACGAATGGTGAATAGAGGGAATAAAAAATGAAAATTGGCATTAACGGAACGGGATTGGTACAAAAAGCGTCGGTCCCGGCGGTACGCGACCATGCAATACAGGCAGCAAAAGACGGTTTTGCCAGCTATTGGCTGGCCGAGCACCCTACTGGGGGCTTTGACGCACTGACAGTATTGAGCGCAGTTGGCCAAGTTGTTACAAGCATGGAGCTAGGTACCGCTATTATTCCCACTCACCCCCGTCACCCGATGATTCTAGCTGGCCAGGCACTGACAGTTTCTAACATGATGACGCCGCAACTTACCCTTGGCATAGGTCTTTCCCATGAAACCATGATGGCCCAACTGGGCATTGGTTTTGATAAGCCCATTCGTCATTTACGAGAATACCTAAACGTCTTAATGCCGCTGTTGAGAGAGGGCACAGTGAACTTTACCGGTGCAACAATAAGCTGCGATGCCAAAGTATTCCGCGCGCCCGAAATCCATGTTCCGGTGCTTGTAGCGGCACTTGGCCCCCAAGCGTTAAGGGTCGCTGGGGCGCTGGCCGATGGCACCTCACTGGCTTGGGTTGGTCCCAAAACAGTGAAAGAGCACATTGCGCCAGAAATTTCCGCTGCCGCAGAAGCAGCTGGCCGCGCAGCGCCAAGAATCATCGCTACCCTGCCCGTCTGCGTGACCGATCAACCCGATGTGGTGCGTGGGGTTATTGGCAAAAATTTGAAAATGTATGGTCAGTTGCCCTCCTACCGGGCCATGCTCGACCGCGAAGGCGTAGAGGGTCCTGCTGATGTGGCCATTGTGGGAACCCAAGAGGAAGTTGTGACAGGTATCAACAAAATGCGTGAGGCCGGCGTGACAGATTTTGCAGCATCGGAATTTTACTTGAATCCCGAAGAGGCCCAAGCAACCCGAGAGACTTTGGTTTCGCTTTTGCAATAACGGTGAAACCTGGTCACGTAAAGTACGCCTAACACTCTGCCCAAAACAGACTATAGAGGGTTCAGATCTTGCCGTTAGGCGTTTCTATACAGTAAAGGTGCCAGTAATAACCGGCACGCATTGGCCCGCAATGGACACCGACTCTATCTCCCCAGCAACCTTTTTCGCTTCAAGGAAAATCTCGCTGGGTCGACCCATTTCTACACCTTGAGAAATTTCGTACTTTATATTTGCGTCCATGCGCTGGTCCCGGCTTGCTAGCAGTCCAGCCAGTGCTGCGGAAGCAGAGCCAGTCGCTGGGTCCTCATAAATGCCTGCAAGTGGGCCAAACATACGCGCTCCCACTACTCCCGGTTCAGATCTATAGTAGATCATTATGCAAACCGGTTCTTCGGGGTAACCATAGTGTTCATTACAATATTCAAAGGCTGCGATATCTGGTTTTGCAGACTTAAGAGCTTCTAAGTTGGCAACTTGTACTAACGCAAAAGGTATGCCTACACTCGCTACCACCGCATCAACCAAAACTTGTTCATCAGATAACGAAACGCATGGCGCAACGACAGACCTAGGTATGCTGTGCAACTGATGAAATTTTTGCGGCGCGAGAATAGTACAACTGGATACTTCACCGTTCTTTTCTCTCCTCACTTTTGCTTCAACAAGGCCTGCGCGTTCTTCAAAAATCATCTTGTCGCTTGAAACCAACCCCGGAACCCACCCAGGGTTCTCCGCCAATACCCAAGCTGTGCCAACATTAGGATGGCCAGCGAAGGGCAATTCGCTTTGAGGTGTAAAGATCCTCACTTCGGCGGTATTTTTACGATCCCGCGGGGGCGTTACAAATGTCGTTTCCGAATAGTTAACCTCCCGAGCAATTTTTTGCATTTGCTCATCGGTTAAACCCCGAGCATTAGGGAAAACTGCCAAAGGGTTACCCCCAAAGCGCTGATTGGTGAAAACATCTACCGTTGCAAATTCGTAGTCAGCCATTAATTTACCTTATGTAATGTTTATAGATTTTTGTTGGCAACGTTACTTTGCGAAAAAAACAGCACATTTATCGCAGTGCCGCATTTTGAGAAATATGCGCCACTAGATTGAGTACCCTCAGACCGACTGTGGTGATTTACCTACCAACGGCTATTTCAATCTAGTTAAGAGCGTGTAGATTACGCGGTCAAAGTCTCGGCTCGGCCCTGTATCCACTCAGCCTAGCTATATTAATTCTCATATGCATTTGAATCATCAGCGAATTGCTTTTAAGGGCCTAACTCCTTGGCACAAAATAATTTCAGTAACGCACTAAGACTGCTTAAAAACCCCAATGTAAGCCGGATGTTTGTGTCTTATCTCATCACCTATATGGGTACCGCAATGGCGCCCATCGCGATGGCGTTTGGGGTTTTGGATTTAACCGGCTCCACGGCTGATGCTGCATTTGTCATTGCCGCGCCTACTGTGGCGGCCATTGGTGTCATTTTGATCGGCGGCGCAATTGCAGACCGAACCTCTCGGCAAAAAGTTATTTTCTATGCAGAGTTGTTGGCGATGTCGGCGCAATTGTCCATGGCGTTCCTTTTTCTTTCGGGTTTAGCCACAGTGCCTTGGCTGACGTTTTTTATGCTGATCAATGGCATTGGTATCGCATTTAACGCGCCCGCCTCTACGGGTTTAATTATTCAGTTGGTCGATCGGGAGGATTTACAAACCGTCAACGCAATACTCGGCACTGCGCGTCACGGTGCTATTGCAATAGGCGCGGCCTTAGGCGGACTGTTGGTGGCGTGGGTAGGCCCTGGCATAACGTTATTGATTGATGGCATTTCATTCGCCATTTCAGCCGCGTTAATTTTAAGTCTTAAACCCAGCGCGCAACTTAAGGAAAAAAGTGAATCCATTATTCAGGACCTCAAATTGGGCTGGAAAGAATTCAGCTCACATACCTGGCTTTGGAGTATCGTTTTACAGTTCTCCTTAGTTGTTGCCGCCCTAGAGGCATTTTTTGGCCTTATAGGACCAGCATTCACTCGTGACTACATGGCTGGTGCAACGCACTGGGGGTTTATTGTTTCGGGCTTTGGCATTGGCACATTGGTGGGCGGTCTTTTTGCCATAAAAATCAACCCGCGTTACCCCATGCGCTTAGCCGTGATGATGGTATTTGCATTTCCCTTGGTAAGCTTTGCAATGTTGCTGCGCTCGCCCCTTGAAGTAATTGTGCTAGCGGCATTTCTAGTTGGCTTTTGTGACCAAATATTTTCTGTGTTGTGGTACACAACGCTGCAAATAAAAGTTGCTCCGGCCATGATGTCCAGAGTGAGCGCCTACGATCACATTGGTTCAATCGCCCTCGCCCCATTGGGTTTGGTTGCGGCAGGCTTGTTATATGAAGCTTACGGATACCAAACCACGCTAACGGCTACCATTATTCTTGTGGTGATTCCAACTGCCCTGGTATTTTTGGTGAAAGACGTACGCAATATGACGAATGAGGAAGACTCTAGGGGTGGCGCCACAACGAGAAAGACCTAAATCACGATCTGTCTATCCGGTTAAGCGTCTTGCTTAAGCGTCTTGGTTAGGTCGTCTTGATTAAGCATTGTGGTTAAACGTTGCTGCTGGGAGATTGTTTGCTTAGCGGCAAGAGCCGGCGTTAGTGAACTAAGCCGACGATGAAAAGCGTGTGCCGAACACTAGGGTTTAGTAGCGAGACTTTTCCGCACTGGTGAAAGATTGTTGCTGCACTCGAACAGCCAAGGCGTCGCTTGTCGGACGCTCTGCGGTGCGCTCACTTCGCTGAGCTGCTGCAGGCTGAGTCTGTGTTCTCTCTGCGGCACGAGACTCACGCGTCTCAAGGCTCGCTCTGGAGACTGGGTTGTCGCGCTGGGTAGACAGTGCTTGTCGCTGCTGCAACTGCTCCACGGCGCGTTGCTCTGTTACTCGGGCTTCAGACCTAATTTGTGATTGGCCAATTTGCTCGTAGGTACTGCGGTTGGGATTCACCGGCGCTTGCTGGCGCGCACCTACTTCAATATCAACCCTATCTTTAAAAGAATCACCGCGAGTTTGCACTGCTGTTGAGGTGTCGACATTCGTTCTGGGTTCAACTCGTGTTGCAGGAGTTGACCGAGTTTGTACCGTACTAGAGCTGTAACCTACGCCTTCTGGCATTTACTTTGACCAAAAAATTTCATTAGCGGCAATTGTTCGCCGAAAGTTGACGTAAATCAAGACTTTAAGCCCGCTAATTCCTGAAAATACGGCCACTTATTGCCAAAATTGTGCGGCCAAGTGTTGGAAATGCCTTATACAGAGGTAAGAGTGCAAACTTTTGCCGCTTTGCCGCTACCCATCAAAAGGTTACGGCAAGCCTTGACCACTTTGCTTTATCTATCAGCTTCTGGGAGGGGGCAAAGTAGTGCCGGTAATAGGCGCAAGTAGCACAAGCCCCCTGCATAGCCTATGTACTTACCAGCCGCTGGTGCCAGGTTCACCTTTGTAAGGGCCGATAATTTCATCTGTCACCCAGCCACCATAAAAACCGCCAGCTTGCGCACGCACGGCTTCACCGTCCACAGAGCATTGAGTGAGCGCCGGATAAAAACAAATCCAACCCGCAACGCTTGTAAAACTGTCAAATGGTTCAGGGTAACGCCAAGCAATGACCTCACCTTCAAATTGGAAGTATTCTGCGGCCCCTTTCCACTCGCAAAAGGATCGCCCATTGGCGGGCTCCAAGGCCACGCACAGGTCTTGCGCGGGCAAATAAAATGTGGGCGGACTGGCAGTTTCCAGTACTCGTCTAGCCGCATTAGTTTTTAACAACAGCGTGCCGCTGCTACTGCGCACTTCAATGGCGCGCTTATCGTCCACAATGACCGGCGGGCGCGGGTAATCCCACACCGACTCCTGATCAGCGCGAGGTTCTATTGCAAAATCAGGGCGCTGCTCACCGCGAAAATCCCAAGATTCACGGGCCTTAATCCAACTGTCTTCTAACTTCATTATTCTTGCCTATTAAATTGAGCGAGTAGATTGAGCTAGCCGCTTTGAGCGGCCCAAATGAGATACCTAACCGTTTTTAGGTAAGGTAAAGCCTTCTCTTAACTGTGGCTCAACCCCGGCCACGGATAAAAGGGACTCCACACAATCTCTAATTGAGGTATCTAGTGACCTAAACTCAATGCCAATCACAGACTTAATTCGATCATTGCGCAACTCACAACCCGCCCAAATAGCCCTCATCTTGGCCTCGCGCGCTTGTATGTGCTCTGGAAATGGGTCGGTGACTTCCGGCGTATCGTGGCCCAATTCGGGCAACAGCCGGTTGATTGAGGCGCACACGTCTTCCACGTTAATGGTGTCAGTTGACCAAGCAATGTAACGGTCGCCGTTTTTAACATCTACGTTTTCCAACAAGCGGATATGACATTCGGCGTCGTCGCGCACGTCTACTGTCATCCACGGTCTGTAAGCGCCGTTTTGGTAGTATTTCCCCTTCAGCATCATTTCAATATTATTCTGCCATGGGCCTTTGTCTTTTTGATGGGCAGCCAAAATGGGGCCAACGTTGTCGGCTGGGCAAACACGAATACAATCCCACTCACCACTGGCTTCAGCGGCGTCGGTGAACATGCGCTCCAGCTCAACTTTACCCATTGAGTAACCTTGGCCTTTAGCAGTGGTTCGCTTGGGGTTTTCTTCGTCTGGGTAGCGGTCCTCGTAAAACACGGGACGGCGTTGCAGCTCGTTTAAATCGGCTTCAGAGATAATGGCCGCAATACTTGAGGTGACGATGACGCGATTGACCGTACCCGACTTATTGATGCTATCAATAACGTGTTTGCACACGCCGCGTACGTAATCCTGATCGTCATAGTCGCTAACGTGGGAGACGTGGCAAACCCCTTGGCAACCGGCAAAAGCGTCGTCAAAACAGCCGGGCTTGTCGAGGTCTGCGGAATACAATTTCAATCGCCCGGATGCGTATCCAGGCATGTTGCGCAAAAAGTCAGTTTTGGCTGCGTCGTTCACATCTCTGACACAGGCGCGAACACGATAACCTTTGTCCAATAATAATTTGACCACCCAGCCGCCGATAAAACCCGCGCCACCGGTAACTGCTACTGTACTGCCCTTTGGTATAGGCGCCATTGTCCTCTCCTCCAATTACAAAATGCTGATTCAGAGTACCCAGTACTAAAGAATAAGCGAAGTGCTAAATCTAATTGCGCAGACGTTTTACGCAAGCGTCTTACGTGAGCGCCTTGCGTGAGCGCCTTGCGCTAGGAGTCGTCGCGCCTCGCTCGGTTAACGACTAGGTGCCGGAAAAATTAGCAGGTCGTTTTTCTAAAAACGCCTGAATGCCCTCTTGACGATCCTTAATCTCAATCTGCGTAATAAGCGGCGCGGCAAATGTCATAAAGTCTTCATGGCTCATTGTTTCACCGGTGTATATCTGACGCTTCATTAAGCCAATGGCTTTGGTAGGTGCCTGGGCAAGGCGCTGTGTTAGCGCGTTTAAGGTCTGGGCGAATTCATCCTCACTGGCCACTTTGGTGACCATGCCCCACGCTTTCGCGGTTTCACCGTCAATGGCCTCGCCCAGAATCAGAAACTCCAATGCGCGTGCACTGCCAATGGCGCGGGTTTGTAGCCACGCGCAGCCGGTCACAGCGTGCATGCCGCGATCAATAACCCGTTGGTCTTGGAGTCGGGCATTGTCAGTCACTAGGCGAAAATCACAGGCCATGGCGAGGTCTAAGCCCACGCCCAAGGCAAAGCCATGGATTGCCGCAATGGTGGGTTTACTCATGCCGCGCAGACAGTGTTGGATGCCCGCGTGGGTAACGGGGCTGCTGGGCATAAACGGAAAGTCTTCGGGCAAAGGCCCCATACCGCGTAAATTATCTCCGGGACAAAAGCCCTTTTCAGAGCCTTGTAGAACAACGACCCGCACTTCGTCATGACGCGCGCACCATTCCAGCAAGTAAATGAGCTCGGCGAGCATTACAGTTGAGATCGCATTACGCAGATCGGGTTTGTGCAGCGTTAAAGAGGCAACACCGTCCATAAAGTTAAATTGCGTCTCAGTTAAAGATGTCGCGTCAAAATCTATCGCAAATGTTGTCATTGTCCTCGCCCTCCTCTTATTATGAGCCTTCACATCATAGGATAATGAAATGGCAAAGAAAGTAGATTGGTATTATTTTCGCAGCGGCTGAACCAGCTGCACCCGAGCATCCAAGTTTTTGGAAGCAAGTAACATAGCAATAGAGACCACTGTGCCTGCAAGCCGCAAGCTACAGCGGGAAGATGCCCAAGCATTGCTGGCCAAAGCGAGCAAAATGATTGTGGCAAAAGGCAAAAAAGTAGTTGAGTTCAAAGGCGGAAAAGCAGCCACGGAAGAGGCAGTAGACGCCATGTTAGGCAGCACCGGCAACCTACGCGCACCCACCAGTGTAGTAGGTAAAACACTCTTGATCGGCTTCAATGAAGACGCCTTTAATGGTGTCTTTAGCTAAGTAGCTCCACTAAGTAGCTTCACTACTTGTCGCGCATAGCCGCCATTCGGTGGCTATGCCTTCCTCATTAAACAACCCAGCTGAAATTTTTCTAGCCTTCTTCTGTCTGAACTTATCCATTAGAGGCAGTCTAGAAAAGCATATAGCTTAAGCCGAAAAATTTAGGACACCATATGAAAGTTAGCGAAGCCGTTGTAGCACGAAGATCCATCCGCTCTTTTCTGGACACGCCCGTATCTGATGAACAAATATCTCAACTGTTAGAAAAAGCCGCGCGCGCACCTTCAGGGGGCAACGTACAGCCATGGCGAGTGTTCGTGATTAATGACTCGACCATGCCAAAGTTCCACCAGTTCTTGGCTGACACTGATCCTAGAGAAACCCCAGCTTACGAAATTTATCCAAAGGAACTGCCCTCCCCCTACCGAGATTCCAGATTCAAAGTGGGCGAAGACATGTACAAACTGCTGAACATCCCGCGAGACGACAAACCCAGCCGCTTTGCACACTTGGCGAGAAACTTTAAGTTTTTCGATGCACCTGCCGCTTTCTTCTGCTTTATAGACAAAACCATGGGGCCACCACAATGGTCAGACCTAGGCATGTTTTTACAAACATTTATGCTGTTGGCGCAGGAAGAAGGGCTAGACACCTGCGCACAAGAAGCCTGGGCAAACAGATCACAAGCGGTAGCAAGCTTTGTAGGCGCAGAAGACAACTTAATGCTTTTTTGTGGCATGGCCATTGGATATAAAAACCCAGAGGCAGATGTGAACAGTCTGGTTTCAGACCGAGCGCCGCTGGAGACTTGGGCAAAGTTTGTTTAATGAGCCAATCTTCTTCGGGGCCTGACTCGCTCAAGCCCCAGCAACTTAACCGTTGCGGAACTTCCGCTGCCCTGCCTCGCACACATGTACTTGAGAACTTGTAACGTTAAAGTCGCGCTGCAAAATTGTATCGACGAAATGCCATTGATTAGTCATCTGCGAGGGTGTCAAAGTCACTTCTGCCCAGCCTCGGTGGGCGGTGTCTAAATCTACCAATTCGGTGCTGGCCTGCTTAAACGCTGCGGCTAATTTTTCTGGTGTTGTTGCTGAATTAGATTCCATGCCAGGACTAGAAATACCCGGCGTACCTATTTCTATACCCACCGCACGTCCATTATCGTCAGCTAGATTAAAGGCCCAAGCGTTGTGGGTGTCTCCGGCTAACACAATTGGGTTGCTGGCATGACTGATTAGCTGCTCAAACACACGTTGACGGCTGGCTGGATAGCCATCCCACGCGTCTAAATTGAAGGGCAACCCTAGTTTTTCTAAGCTTTGTAAGCGCCGCACAAAATCAACGTACTCTTTGGGCTTACCCTCCAGATCTAGCGTCAAATTAGGAATGCCGGTTCGCCCCATGAGCACTTGCTGACCAATAATCTGCCACTTAGAACCTCTCACCTGACCTGCTTTAAGCTCATCGGCTAACCAATCTTCCTGATCAAAGCCTAAAATAGTGCGCTGAGGGTTATCGAGTTTTTCGCGTCTAAAAGCGGCGGCATCGGGCAAGTAAGCCCAACCTTTGGGCAATGCCTTGGGGTCTAAATCAGCAATTTTCGCGTAGTCGGTGACGGCTATTGGTTTACCACTAGACAGGTCGAATGGCAGTAATAGTTGCTGGGACTGCCCGTCTTCTAATAGCGCTGCCTGCGCAGAGGAAATAATTTTTGGCGCGTTTTGGTTACGTACATCAAAGATTATCGTCTGATAAGTTAGGTCTTTTGCGTACTCCAGTCCGCGGTCGCGGCCGTGCAGCCGCGTATCTAACATGTGCAGGTCCGCTAATTCGCCAATTTGAAACGAGCGGTAAATTGGCGCTTGGTCACCATTGACTGTGGTTCTGATAGGCATCCATTCGTGATACGCCTGCCGCGCAGCGCGTATGCGCTGATGGAAGTCGCCCTCGCCTTCATTGTGATTCTCAGCGCCGTCTTTCCAAGTGTTGTTGGTCAGCTCATGGTCATCCCAAACACAGATAAAGGGGTGGCGTTGATGTACCGCCATTAAATCTTCGTCAGTACGATAGAGCCCATAGCGCATACGGTAATCTTCTAACTTGAGTATCTCGCTGGTGGGTTCAACATGCCGACCCAACTGCTCTAGCGCGACCTTGCTTGCGTAGCGCCCTTCTGCATACTCGTAAATATAATCACCCAGATGCAGCACCAGATCTAAATCGCTGTCTGCCATGTGCTTGTAGGCATTGAAATACCCTTGCGGATAATTTGAGCAGGAGGCTACGCCAATTTTATATTCACTCACCTTGCCCAGTGGCAGGGTTTTAGTTCTGCCTGTAGGGCTACTTTTGCCCGCGACAATAAATCGATAAAAGAAACTGCCATTAGCTGGCAACCCCGTAGCGTCAACTTTAAGTGTGTAGTCCGTCGCCTTGGATGCTGTAGCGATGCCCGAGCTGACTACTTGGGTGAAGTCGGCATCATTGGCTACTTGCCAGATAGCCTCAACGGTACTGTGATCGCCGGAGCCGGGGATAACCCTAGTCCATAGAATCACCCGGTCTGCTAAGGGGTCTCCACTGGCCACGCCATGCGTAAAATGCGCAGGCTCCGCCGCTTGCACAGAAAATCCGCGCAACGCCAAAACGCCCAACGTTGCTCCTACACCTTGAATGACGCTCCTGCGCTTTATCGGACGATTGATGGATAGGCTCATCTTCTGCACTCCAGTTGACTGATAAAACAGTACGCTACTGCAAAATGCGCTTGCTGCCTATAGATACCCTTAGCTACCGATAGCTTCCGAGAATTTTATGCCCCCGACGAAACCGTCAAAGTTGGTCTCATAGCCCGCTAAGCGTTCTATCTGCACTGAGGTTTTGGCCCAGTTCCATTACTGACAAAAAGTTTGGAATTTGCTTGCCCATCTGGAAAAAGCCCTTGCTCGCATGGGGCCAGACCAACCGGTCGTAGTCGCGCATGAAGGCAGTTAAACGGATGCCTTTAGCCGCCAACTTAGGCGCTAGGTTGCGAAGACGCATTTGCGTGGGTCCAGACGGCGCGTAGGGGTGGAACAACTGCTCAACTTTTTGCTCTACAGCCCAAGCAACAATTTCTTCTTCGCTCATAGCTTGTTCCACAACGTGGGCGCTCGTTTCTTCCGCAAGGCGTTGCAAAGTATCTTCTATGGCGCTGGCGCTGAATTGTCTAACGAGTTCGTTAGTTGGTGCAATGGGGCTTCGCGGCGACGCGGACAACGCGGCTATTGTTGACGGCTGAAAGGGTATCTGTGTACTCAAATCGTCTTCAGTCACCAGCAGCGCTGAGACAGTGTTTTCCCCAAGTAAACAACTCATGGGTTTTGGCCACTCGATTGGTGTATTTTGCAACGCACCAGGCGAAAGATTTTCTTGTTGGGGTTGCGTGGTAGTAGCGAGTCGTTTAAGGCCCAGGGAATGATCGCACGGGTCTGTAAATCGCTCGCTAGAGCACTTTCGAATATTGCTCGCTGTGGCTAAATACGTTTTGTTTTTGGTGTGCAGTCCTGCAACCCATCGCCACGCCAACGTGTTCGATGCGGCATCACCGTCTAGAAGGTTACGCAAGAAGAAATCTGCGCCTAATTCCCAGGGTAACTGGAGGGTAAAAATCCACACACTGGCGAACCACATGCGCGCGTGATTGTGCAGGTATCCTGTCGTTAGGAGCTCCTTCACCCAATCGTTAAACGGCGTGATATCTGTCTTGCCTATCGTCGCCAACTCATAGGTTTTCCAACGCCTGGGATCTTTCTGCACACTGGTGAGGTTCCACGAAAGGTTCTGCTGATATTCCGGCCAGAGCATGCCCCTGTGTTCAAGCCAGCCTTTCCAATAGCTGCGCCAAAAGACTTCTTGAACAAATTTGAACGCATCACTCTCGCTGTGCTCTGCTAAGACAGCGGCTAAAACCTCTTCCTCGGTAATGAGCCGGTGGCGAATGTAAGGTGACAGGTTAGACACGTTTGAGTGCTTGCCCAGGCCATGGTCAAGGTTACGAGTGGCTTGGTATGCCCTGCCAGCGCGTGGCATAAATTCCTCTAGCTTTCTTAGACCCTCAGAACGGCTGGCAATAACTTCGAAAGATTCGTCACCGTAGTCCGAAGCACTGCTGCCACCTGACCCGTATCCCTGCTGTAACTGAATATCCATATTTCTAACCTTTATTTTTCGTCAGCTTTTAGTAATCGGCCTCCATCCACGCATTCTTACTCTTGGGAGAGAGGAAACTCGGAGCATGGTGTCTTGAGCCGCGACTGCATGCTATCCGCCCGTCGGCATATTGAATAGCTTTCGTCTAAGTAGATATGAGACAAATGCTAACCTTTTCGGTTTTTTGGCGTTTT
>ENA-OQVM01002055-OQVM01002055.1-marine-metagenome-genome-assembly--contig:-NODE-2055-length-24599-cov-2.947231_pt1 | contig 24599 bp, 21 predicted proteins | sample MGYA00237776_ERZ505498 | MGnify/ENA primary metagenome ERZ505498 (study PRJEB26159, sample SAMN06265151) | marine metagenome | isolation source: Helgoland LTER site | place: Germany:Helgoland, sampling... | reverse complement strand
AACCGCGCTGAATATGGTGCCCTGTCAAACCGTTTGGAATACACAGTCTCCAACTTGATGAACGTTGCTGAGTTCACCACACAAGCAAGATCACGCATCGAAGATGCTGACTTTGCCGCAGAAAGTGCACGCTTGTCTAAAGCCCAGGTGTTGCAACAAACAGGTACTGCGATGCTGGCGCAAGCCAATGCAGCTTCACAGCTCGCTATTCAGTTAATCCGATAGGATTTTCGCAATCAGTTAGCTAGGGAGGGTCTGCCCGTTAACTGATAAGTGCCTCTACCTAGCATGGGTTAGGTAGAGATCTTTCTCTGGCCAGGGGCTCACGACCCCTTTAGCTGAGAATGCTGAAGAGCCCCTGGTCCGGGGCCTAGTAGAGAGAGAGCGCATTTACTCTAAAGGGCACTCAAACTAAACCAAGTTAACCGAGTGCCTTTTTTAAATTAAGCAAATCTTGCCGCCAGTTTTTACCTGCCCGAAAAAATAATTCTAAAGTTTTATTCTCACAGCCCGATTAACTCCTTGAACGCGGCAAATAATTGCCAGCAAAACGGCCAAAGACAGCCATTTTGCCGACTTTCTGCCGCTTCTGTGCCGGTTTTGCCGCAAGCATTGCCAACACAAAAAATAATGTAGATAGCTAAAGGGGTTTAGCAAATGTCGATGGTCTTAAATACCAACATTGGTGCAGTTCAAGCGCAACGCGCATTGAGTGAGTCTCGAGCCGAGATGGAGAAAGCAATGGAACGCTTATCTACTGGCTTAAGAATCAACAGTGCAGCGGACGATGCAGCGGGACTGGCAATGGTTGAGCGTATGAATTCACAGATTAGAGGTCTGACAATGGCGACCAAAAACGCCAATGACGGAATTGCGCTCATTAAGACCACCGAAAACGCGTTAGTAGAAGTCTCCGGCATGCTTCAGCGCATGCGAGAACTGGCCGTACAAGCCGCTAACGCTACCAATTCAGATACAGAGCGCGCTTTTGCAAACAATGAGATCAATCAGCTGCAACAAGAAATTTCTCGAGTTTCGGCAAATACGCGCTACAACGGCACACAAATTCTTAACGGCAGCTACAGTTCGAAGTCACTGCAAGTAGGCATTATGAGTGGTGAAGACATTAACTTTTCTATAGATTCGGTCGAGGCATCGCTTTTGGGTACTTTTGTAATTACCAGCCCAGTGCTGGCACCCAATGGCGTTAACAGCACCGCCTACTCCAGCACCAATAATGGCATTGACGGAGACGATGTGACGATAGTGGGCAATGGCAATACTAGAACCGTGACTATAGAAACCTCGGACACAGCAAAAGCCGCGGCAACCAAGATTAACGCAGTGGCTGGCGCTACTACAGTACTAGCGCAAGCAAGAACAACGGCACTTTTACGCTCGAGCTCGTCTACAGATTTGAGCTATACCGTCAAAATTAACAATGTCGAGACGGCAGCCTTCACGCTGTCTAGTGCTGGCGTGACGGATGCTGTAACTAAGATAAATGCAATCTATGCCACAACTGGGGTTATGGCCGCGGCAACGACTGACGGTAAGGTGGTACTTACCGATGCCGACGGCGACGACATCACCATTGAAAATACCAGTACCCCGACCACACCGTTTGGTGCGGCGGTGGAGAATGATGGTGTCACAACCGCCGTGGCAGGCGGAGAAGACAACTTACTGGCCTCAGGCGGAACAGATTTAACCACCATTGCTGGCACCATTCGCCTCACTTCTAACGCTGGATTTACCGTTACACAAGCCAACGCCATCGGCGCGGGCGCCAGTTTTTTCACCGACGGTGAAGTAGCGGCGACCTTAAGCTCGGTTTCTTCCATCGCGATAACTTCTACTATCGGTGCAACTGACGCATTGGCGGTGCTAGATGGTGCTTTGGATACCGTATCTGCCTTGCGCGGCTCGCTGGGTACACTACAAAATCGCTTGGACTATGCGGTATCAAACCTTATGAAAGTGACCGAGTACACGATCGGCTCTCGCTCAAGAATTCAAGACGCAGATTTTGCTGCGGAGACCTCTCGCCTTGCTAAAGCACAGGTCCTTCAACAAGCGGGCGCATCGATGCTAGCGCAAGCGAACGCTTCAACGGACACAGTGCTGCAATTGTTGCGAGGGTAGAAATTTTAGATTCTTTGATGGTCTTTTACCGCGAGGCCATCCGCTTTAGAACACAGCGGTTAGAGGCGCTCATTGTCTTTGGTAAATAGGCCACGGACACTGGGCCTTTCGGCTATAAGGCCAAAAAATACGGCTGGCTAATTTGCAGCCCAAAAGAAAGGTGTGCTGTTTGCCAGTCACGCCAAGGAGATGAAAATGTCTATTGATTCAATAGGTTCGAACTCTGTAAATGTGCAGCAGGTTGCTGCGCCATCTGTTAAACCCATAGCAACTGCGCCGGTAGAGCAAAAAGCTCAGGCCGAAAAAGTGCTGCCTGCGGCAAACACCAACGTTTCGACCTCGCAAACTGAGCTGGATAAATCTATCGAGCAAATCCAAGTGATGATGGATCTGCGTCAGCGTTCAGTGCAATTTACCACCGACAATGAAAGCGGCACTAATGTGGTAAAAGTGGTGGATGGCGAGTCTGGCGATGTTATCAGGCAAATGCCTGCGGAAGAGCTTCTGTCTTTTATGCGCAACCTGACAAGAATGATGGGTACGTTCATAGATAAAAGCACCTAGACAAAAATACATAGAGAAAAGTAAATAGCGCTTAAGATAACGCTAAAGATAGAGGGCTTGTATCCGACTAATTAAGTGGGTACAAAGTGTTGGCCTTTAGCCTGCGCGAGAACATCTTGGAAAAGAAAAAAATGTCTAGAAAATCTGCACTTGCGCAATACAGCAATATCGATGTGGAGGCGAAAGCCGCTTCAGAAAGTCCATCGCAACTTATTTCACTGCTTTTCGACAAAGCCTGCGTGCTGCTACGCCAGGGCGGAGAAGCTTTGAGTGCGGACGACTTTGACACCTTCGATAAGTCCACTACTCACGCTTTACAAATTGTCATAGCACTGCGCGGCGTTCTAGACATGGAACGCGGTGGTGATGTTGCAAAAAGCTTGTACGACACCTATACGTCTATTGCCGCAAGTTTGTTTAAAGCTAAGTCGACAAAAGATGCTGAAAGCCTGGGTAAGCTCTATTTGGCAATGTCTGAGTTACGCGAAGCTTGGCAACAAGTCCCCGGGTAAGAGGCGCTACTTTGAGGTTGGGCATTTCCCCAACCCATAATTGCCGGCCTTATGAGGCATCTTTGACCATCAAAAATGGACGGATGGCATCTTGATTGATGAGTCTGCAAGACCGCGCACCGTTCAGTGTATAAACCACGCAAGACTTGCCTTCGTTTCCATCTACACCCTTAGCCCAGAAGTTCTCAATGAGAATGTTGGGAAAAGCGTGTGGGTTTAACGCGGGGTTCAAACAGTCTTTTCGGGTAATGCTGGAGAACTCAGCGTAGTTTGGGAGCCGCCACAGAGCGCCGGCTTTTTCCGCTATCTCAGCAATATAATTTTCCGCTTCAAGCATGGACAAAAGCAAGGGTTCACCTATGCACCCTCGCGGTGTATGACGTTGGCCCACCGGACAGCGGAACCATTGCAAATTAGTTTTAGGGTCATGTAAAACGCCACGTTGCCGATCTTGAAAATGCTCAAGGCCCACGGAGGCCAAATGCTCGTTACAGGAGATTTCTACTCTGGAAAAATCACAGGCACTGAAAAAACTTAATGCAACGAGCAGTCCGCACCAGCGAACTAATAACCGCCGTGCAAACGTGAGGGCTGTCGGTTTAGTAAACTGCATTTTTTAACCTCATTAGTACCGTTTATCGGCTTAGACGGGCTAAGTTCGACCTATATTAAAGTATACGCCTTGTGAACCGATTGTTTACAAGTAGGATTTGTCTCAGAATCAACCCTCAAGCATCCACTCGGAGTTAAAATGGATATCGCCACCGTCATCGGTCTTCTCGCGGCTAATGCACTCATTGTTTGGGCTATGAATAATGCCGCAGGGATTAACGCTTTTATAGATGTTACCTCTATCGCCATTGTTATGGGCGGTTCAATTCTTGTGCTGCTTATGCGCTCAAAAATGTCTGACTTTATTGGCATGTTTGCCAAGGTCTTCATGAAGACCATTATCTTCGGTGTAGATAAAAAGCCTGACTTGATTGAACAGATCATCGAAATGGCCAACATTGCCCGTAAAGATGGTCTGATTGCATTGGAAGGCCAAGACATTAAAAACGACTATTTGGCCAAGGGCATTGGGCTTTTAGTGGATGGCACAGCGCCAGATGTTATTGAAACTAGCTTGGCCAATGAATTGGATTTAATGAAATCGCGCCACACCAACGCGGCAATGATGTGGCGTTCATGGGCAGATATTGCGCCGGCCATGGGCATGATCGGCACGTTAGTGGGCTTGGTGGGTATGCTACAAAATATGAGTGACCCCAAAGCCATTGGTCCAGCAATGGCCATCGCCCTGCTCACCACCCTGTACGGTGCTTTCCTCGCCAACGTAATTTGCAAACCCATCGCTGAAAAATTGGAAGGTTACTCAGGGGATGAGGTAGAAAATTGCGAACTCATTATTGAAGGCATTATGGGTATTCAGTCAGGCCTGAATCCGCGATCGCTATCAGACCTTATGGCAACACGTTGCTCTCCTGCTGAGCGCGCTAGCTTAGCCGCTGCCTAACCCGGTATTTTAACGTGGCTGAAACAGATCAAGAAATAGCGCCAGAAGAGGGCCTACCCGCAGACGGGGACGTGGCTGACCAGGTGCCAGAAGACGAGGAACTCGTCGACAATGATCTGGATGTTGAAAGGCCAAAAAAAGAAAAGAAAGAAGAGTGCCCGACCTGCGAGGTGGGTGCCCCAGCGTGGATGGCGACCTTCGCAGATATGGCCACGCTACTTATGGCCTTCTTTGTACTCATTTTGTCCTTTGCCAGCGTTAACGTGCCCAAGTTTGAACAGATCGCCGGTTCACTGAGTCTGGCCTTTGGCGTGGCCCGAATTATCCCGAAAGTTTCCATTCCAATGGCAGAAACGATTATTGCCAGCGACTTCACCCCATCTGAGGCGGCGCCAACGGTCATTCCCAATGTTACCCAAACTGTTGAAGACTCCACCTTGGTGTTCGTTAAACAGCGCACCAAAACAGAAGACGGCCCCACTGATGTGCAGGCCGATTACCAGCAAGTACTAGAAGCATTAGCCAACGAAGTTGAAACAGGCCAAGTTGAAGTAAAAATTCAAGGCCAAGAAATTGTGATTGAAATGAGGGATGCCGCCAGCACCAACGAATCAGGCGCTGTAGGTCTGGCACCCGGCGGTCGCATTAGCCAAGAAACGTTGGAAGTTGCTAAGGCCGTTACCGATATACAAAGACAAATTGAGACAAGTGTTGCCGTGAAAAGGCAAACCTCGGGCGATCGCAACTCAGAGGGTACCCAAGACGAAGCCAGCAGTAAGTTTGAAACCATAAGAATGGCGCTCAGTGAACAAATCAGCCAAGGCTTGGCAGAGGTTGAACAAGACGGCGATAAAGTCATTATTCGGCTTGGCCAACAAGACAGCTTTGCTTCTGGCAGTGCTGACCTACAAACAGGTTTTACCCAGACGCTGCTTGATGTGGGCAACGCGGTAAGCGCCACCGGCGGCATGGTGCGCGTTGAAGGTCATACTGACAATATCCCAGTGGCTTTTAGCGAGCGCTTTCGCTCGAATTGGGATCTCTCCTCAGCCAGATCTGCAGCGGTAGCGAACTATCTTTTAGACAACAGTAATCTTGAGGCGGGTAGGGTAACCATTACCGGTTTGGCAGACAGTGATCCAATTGCTGATAACGACACTGCTGCGGGCAGAGCGCAAAACCGCCGGATTGAGGTGATCGTAGATGGCTGAAGCAGAAGATCCAATCGTTGAGGAACCGGTAGTCGAAGAGCCACCTGTTGCACAAGCGCCTCAGGAACCGGAAGAACCGGAAGAACCGAAAAAGAAAAAACCCCTGGAGTGTCCAGCTTGTGAAGCTGGGGCGCCTGCCTGGATGGCCACCTTTGCCGACATGGCAACGCTCTTGATGGCATTCTTTGTACTGATTTTGTCTTTTACCGAAATGGATTCGCCCTCGATCAATAAAGACATATCAGGCTCTATGTCCAGTGCCTTTGGCTTGCAGCGAGAGGTACCCACAGTAGAGCCGCCTATGGGCACAAGTATGATTGCCGATGCCTACAAAACCACCAAATCTGATCCCGGCAGAGAAGCGGTTGAGGAAACCACGGACGAAGAACCAGATCCTGACGTGGAATTAGAGATCAGAGATGAGGTGAGTATATCAAAAGCGCTGTCTGACCTGGAGAACGTAAAGAAAACCCTCGCTAAGGAGCTTGCTTCAGGCAAGGTAGAGGTGAATGAGGAAAATGGCAAAATCGTGGTCTCTGTGAATGAAGATGCGACTTCCAACGAGCGGGAAAACATCTCCGACAGCAACAGTGAAGGGCGTATAGAGCAGAGCGAGTTGGAGATTTTTGCCAAGGTCGCAGAGTCTCAGGCATTCATGGAAACAGAGCTTGAAGTGGAATTTTATAGTTCTGATACCGAGGATCAGAAATTGCGGCAAGCGCGCAAAACCCGCGAATTGGACGACAAATATCAAATGCTTAAAGCCGACCTACAGTCGGAAATAACCCAAGGCTTGGCACAAGTGGAAAAGGTCGGTGATCAGATTATGATCAGCTTGTCCGCAGCCAACTCATTTAGATCTGGGTTCGCGGAATTACAGCAAGGTTTTTTGGGTACCCTGCGCTCAGTAGGTGACTCGGTCGTTGCCGCAGGCGGCAAAGTACAGATATCCGGTCACACAGATAATATTCCTATCGCCTTCAGTGAGCGCTTTGACTCAAATTGGGATTTGTCAGCGGCAAGAGCCGCCTCCGTAGCAGACTTCTTTTTTGCCAATAATAATTTGGACAGCAACAATGTCAGCGTATTTGGCTACGCGGATACTAAGCCTGTGGCTGAAAATACAGATGCACAGGGCCGCGCTGCGAATAGACGCATAGAGATACTTATAGACGGTTAAGAGACGGCAAACGAACAACTGATTTTTTCTGACGATTTGGCAATTCACAAAATTGGGAGGCAAATTGAGGGGAGAGAAAATGGACAGAAAGCGTCTCTACTATGCGCTTGAAACACATGAGCCTGGGGACCAGTTGGCCTCTATCATCAGTTTTATGCTTGTGGCTTTAATCGGCATCAATTTGATTGCCATTATATTGGAATCTATTCCAAGCTATGAGGCCGCTTACGGTCATATCTTCAATGTCATTGAATACGTTTCCTGCTTTATTTTTGCCCTAGAGTACATTACTCGAGTTTGGGTTTGCGTAGAGGCAAAGACCACTTCACAACTGGCCCAGACCATAGAAGTGCAAACCAGCAATTTTGCCAAACGATTGCGCCATGTCACCCGGCCAATGGCAATTATCGACTTGTTGGCCTTTTTGCCGTCTATTTTGACGCTACTGTTTCCAGGCCTAGATTTACGTTTCTTGCGAATATTGAGGCTGTTTAGGGTATTTAAGCTCACCCGATATTTCTCTTCCCTTGAAGTGCTGTTAAACGTTTTGTACGACGAACGTAAAAGCCTAATGGGTACATTCTTGATTATGTTGATTGTGCTGACGCTAGCGGCATCGGCCTTATACATTGTGGAACATGAACAACAACCGGAGACATTCGGCTCTATTCCGCAAGCTATGTGGTGGGCCATGGCGGCGTTAACAACCGTCGGCTACGGAGACGCCATTCCTATGACCGCGGTGGGCAAAATTCTTGGCTCTATCGTGACCATTCTTGGCATTGGTATGGTGGCATTGCCCTCTGGCATTTTGGCAGCGAGTTTTTCCGAGCATTTAAGGCATAAGCGAGAATCTTTGCAAAACCATATTGATAGAGCATTTGAAGACGGCGTGCTGACTAAAGATGAAGCCAATGGGATTATTAATATCGGTACTGAACTGGGCCTGAGCGAAGAGGTAGTAGACCAATTGGTGCAACGCACTTCGCAAATGTTGGTCGAAAAGAGAATGAATATCACCGATGATTCATCTGCTTTAGAAAAAAATAATCTCGACAACGTTAAATGATCAAAAACGATAACAAAAATGCCGTCAACTGTTGGAACTGCCGCCACTTCAATACCAGCTGGGATAAAAATTTCCGCTACAGGTGCGCTGCCTTAAACTTTAAGAGCAGGACTCTGCCGTGTATCGAAGTCAAGAACGCAGATGGGCGTGATTGTTTGGCCTTTCAACCAAAAATAACAACTGGCACATAAAATCCAGGGGAGAGCGCTACATGGAATCTGAAGATCAACGGACAACATCATCCGTGCAAGAAGTCGCACTGCAATTTTTTCTCGCCGTCATTCTCGGCTTGGTGGCGTCCGTTGTCGCCAACGCCTTTGTTGAAGGCGCGCGATGGTTTGAGGGCTATCAGGCAGCAGACGGTATGTTCTCAACCACCATTGCCGGCATGGATGTGTCGTTCAAAATTTTTATCACCATGGGCTGCGCGGCGCTGCTGATTATCTTAGTGCGCCGAGTACTGGGCATTACCGCTTGGTCTGGGCCAGCTGAAAGTATTTATGCGGTGCAGCAAAGCAAAGAGCCGCTAGATATTCGAGTTGGCGTTGGCTCGACCATTGCCGCTTTCATCAGTGCCAGTGGCGGCGCATCCGTTGGGCAGTACGGGCCTTTAGTACACTTTGGCGCGACTATTTCGCAGATACTGCTCAAGCTGACCAAAATCAATATTGATAAAAACGTGTTTCTTGCGTGCGGTGTTGCGGCAGCCATCTCGGCAGGTTTTAACGCACCCATCGCTGGCGTGTTGTTTGCTCACGAAGCTTTGTTAAGACGGTTCTCCGTTGGCGCAATAGCGCCAATTGCCATTTCTTCTATTGTCGCTTACGCGGCAAACCAATATTTGTTTACCATTGACCTGGCCTTCACCGTGCCCGATATGCCCATTCCTTTGGGGCCCTTAATTCCTTTTCTACTCATTGCAGCGCCACTTTGTTCGCTGGGCGCCATCGCTTATATGTCCGCGCTGCGCAAAGGTAAGTCTATGGCTGTGGCCAGCGGCTGGAGTTTTGCGCAGTTATCGGCAATGTGTGTGCTGGTTGCCGGTTGTATCGGCATGATCTTCCCAGACGTACTCGGTCTAGGCAGCTTGCAGATCAATCAAATGATCAACAACGAATTTACCCCCGCATACCTTTTGGCCCTACTGGTTGCGAAGATCATCATTACAGCGTTATGTATCAACGCTGGCTTTTTCGGCGGCGTGTTTGGACCCGCCTTGTTTGTGGGCGCAGCCATTGGTGGCATAGTCGCGTACAGTGCGAGCATCCTCGGCTTGCCTGCCGAGATGACCACAGCCATTGGCGTTGCCGCTATGGCAGCGGTTTCTGCTGCGGTAATTGGTGCGCCCTTGACAGTGGTGGTGATTGTCATCGAACTGACCGGGTCCTACAGCTACGGCTTGGCCTCTATGCTGTGCGTTATCGTTTGCTCGTTTATCACCTACAGAGTCTTTGGCTTATCTTACTTCGACCGTCAATTGCTAGACCGAGGCATTGACCTAAAACTGGGTCGCGAACACATTGCACTGAACCAAAGCACTATTGATGAGATTCCCAGCAGCGACTATGTGAAAGTCGACCTTAACACCAGCGTGCAGGCAACCTTGGACAAGCTCAAGGCCGTCCAGACCACTGAGGCGTATGTGTGCGACGACCAAGACACGCTGCTAGGCAAAGTAAACGTTTTAGATTTACACGGCATAGAGACGCTAACAGACATTATGGATACGCAGCCGCTGGCGTTCCAAGGTAAGGACTCTCTTACTCTGGCCATGGAAAAAACCCGCGAGTTTGTGGGCGAGAGTATTCCGGTGGTGGAGGAAGGGCGCTTAGTTGCGGCGCTCACCGAGGGAGACTTATTCAACAAGGTGCTTTCCGTCCAAGAGGCACTGCGTAAACAATAACCTCGCCACTGAATAGCAACTCAGCAAAGTGCTACGAGATGCGAGTATTTATAAAGGTACAAATGATGAAATTATTCCTTCAACTGGGCCTAGCTCTGAGTTTGGCGCTAGCGGGGCAAGTCAGTGTCGCCGCGCCTTTTGAGGCCGGGCTCAACGCCATGGATAGAGAGCACTACGCCACCGCCTACCGGGCATGGAAGAAGCTTGCGGATCAGGGTGCAGCAGAGGCACAAAACAATATCGGCTACCTGTATGAGCAAGGCCGCGGCGTTAAGCAAAGTTACGCTCGGGCCATTGAGTGGTACAAAAAAGCCGCTGAACAAGATCTTGCTGAAGCCCACCATAATCTGGGCATGTTGGCATTCCAAGGCTACGGTATGCGTCAGGACTATTTGGCTGCCAAGCGCCACTTCACAGACGCGGCAGAGTTAGATCAGGAGGATTCCGCCTATATGCTCGGCCTTATTTACTACCAAGGTCACGGGGTGCGTAAGAATCCACAACGCGCCAAAGAATTTTTCTTGCAGGCGGCCACCCTCAACAGCAGCAATGGTCAGTTTATGTCGGCATTTATGTTTCAAGCCGGAGAAGGCCATCCTGAAGACAAAGCTGAACCAGTGAAAGCATTTATCTGGGCCCATGTGGCGCAAAGAAACGGCTACAACGACGCTGAGTCAGTTCTGAGCTTTAGCCGTATGCAAATCACAGATACCGTGCAAAAGAAGGCCTTAGAGCTGGTGAGCGCTTGTATTGAGAGCAACTACACCCGATGCCCGAAGTAGCCAGCCACCGCTAAAAGCAAAAAGAAATGAAAAGAAGCGAAAAATTGCTAAAGGAATTTAATAACCTTCCGACTACATAGGGGTAAGTAATAGTTTACAGGGTGCTAGGTGTCCAATTTCACACATTACGTAAAATCGTTGGTAGTTTTCGGCGAAGAACGACAGCAAGAAATACGCTGGTTGTTCGATGCTCTAAACAACAGCCTCGAAATTGCAGAGAGAAACGCTGACGTTCAACGCAGTTCCTCAGCAGCAAGTTCGTTAAGACATGCAAAAAACTTATTGAGTTTTTTAAACAGATGTTTTGCTGACCTTCCCGATAAACAATTGGTTGGCCATCTTGACGATTTTTTCGCCATGTTAGATCGGGCCATAGACCAAAGCATTCAAATGCCGCTTGTAGAAGACCTTGAAGAGATACGTGAATTGATTACAGAGTTACAAAAAGGCTGGGAAACCCTGCTAATGCCATCTACCACTGTACCGGCAGAAGAAAATCAGGGCCACCTAATGAGCATAGCTTAAGACTAGCGTTAGCAAATAGGCTTGTTCATATAGATAATCGTTAGCGCTTAAATATATTCAAACAAAGACAGACGCGCAACTTGTGCAAAAGTCGCTTGCGTTGCTTCTAACCGTGTCATTTCTTCATTGAACCGCGTTAACGCCTCGGAATAGTCTAGGTCTTCCTCACCTGACAACAATGTCTCTAAGCGGATCTTGCTGTCTGCATGCAGTTCAAGCTGCCTATCCGCGCTTTGAATTTCGCTGCCCACGCGACCGACAGATTTTACTAACCCCTCGTGTAACGCACCCACCTCACCCACAGCTCGACGAATATTGGATGTGTCATTACTGTTCAGCGCGGTAACAAAATCTTCTAACGCGGTGAAAAAGGCAATACCTTGAGTGGTACGATCAACACCAGCCACGGCATTTGTAGCCGCTGCTGCTTCATCCGTGGCACCTGCTGCAACCAATAATGGCACATTAGCCGCTGCCACAGATTCCTTGTTCTTTGCAGTAAACAGCAATTCACCTGGATTATTTGGGTTATCGGTAATGGTGTATTTGAAATCTACATAAGCGGATTCATTAGCACCGCTTGTTAAATCGCTGATGAGCCGTTCAATGCTCGCTGGAGCGCCGCCAGAGTGATCAAAAGTCAATGTGGTGACACCATCTGTAATGGTGGTTGCGCCATTGTAATTGGCAAGCGTACCTGGCGCCTGAGTATATTCGGCAGCTACTGCAGCCACTAACTCTCGTTCCGCCGGTCCAAACACGTCTAAGCCATTACGATTTTTATTCAGGTCTCGTGTATCACTGACGCTGACTTGTATTTGTCGTGCATCACCCTGATAGGCAATGCTGCCATCATTTAATGTAGTGAAAGGCTCTATGCTTGTATTACCTCCAGCAAATATGGTGCTGCCGGAAACATCTTGAGTATTAGCAATATTCAACAGCTCTTTTTTCAGGCCCGCTACTTCTAGTGCGACAATCCGCCGGTCTTCAATCGCAAGGGTATCGTTCGACGCTTGGATAGCTAACTCTTTTAGTCTAACCAGAATATCTGAACCTGATAGCAGCACGGTCTCTTCTAGTTCGTAGCGCTGCTTCAAATCTCCCAGTAACCCGGTATAGGTATCAGATTTTGCAATGGCGCGATCTAAATTTTCAATAGTCGCTACTTTGGTCGGATCGTCGCTGGGACGCACCAGAAGTTTACCAGTAGATACTTGCTCCCGAGTTTTAGAGACCTCGGCGTTCGCGTTTTGAATGTTAGTCAATGCGCGTTGGTAATTCAGAGAAGTTGAAATTTTCATTTTCTAATGCTGCTCACTATAGACGAACAATGGTGTCGAATAGTTCATTGGCGGTTTGCACCAACCTGGCCGATGCCTGATAGGCTTGTTGAAAGCGGATCAAGTTTGCCGCTTCTTCATCTAAGTTGACGCCAGCTATCTGGTCACGAGACTCAAATGCTTGGTCGTAAACCACCTGTAGTGCTTCTTTAGTCACAGTGGCTTGTCTAGCCGTGCTGCCCGCTAAGTTGATTAAATTCAGATAAGACTCGTGGAAAGTTTCGTCGTTACCCAATACCTTCGCTGATTCCAGATTAGACAAGCGAACGATGTTCTCGTTGCTACCGAAACCTTTTTGGTTATTGTCGATTTGGAATTTGTCGCCAGATTTGGGTGAGCCACTCAGCGTTACCTGTAAGTTTTGGTACTGAATAACTTGGCCAGCGGTATAGTTGCGTTGGGCCACAATAGTATTGGTTGTTTTGTCAGTAATCTTGTATTCGCTATCAGAAACAAATTCGATATCCAATGTGTTGCCACGCAACTGCAGCGAATTTGCCTCACCCTTGGTATACCCGGCGGACAGTTTTGCAGAATTCCCGGTGGTGCCAGTGCTAAAGACGACCAAATCTTCCTTCAACTGACCAGAGATATTCACCGTTGTGTCTAAGCCCAGTTTTGCCAAATCTGTTGTGCTGCCTGTAGCGCTTAAAGTTAAGGCAACGGTCTTGGCAGAAGTGTCTCCCGCGCTGCGATTGGCTTGAATAACAAACCCCGCTGCCACATCACCTGTCATCTTGGTTAAAACGCCAGCAGTGTTACCAAAACTAATGGTGCCTGCATTCAGGTGCTTAAGTATCAGCGCGCCGTCGAAATCCAGACTTGCCTCAACATTTGTTGCGGGTGTGCCAACTTGTGGCGGCCCAGCTGCGTAGTCAGACGATGCAGCTGTTTTGGCATTAATCGCATTCACTAGCGCGGCGGACGTGGTGAAAGGTGTCGCGCCATTAATTGACACATTGTTTATTGTCAGCAAGCCAGTGGTGGCAGAAAGCTCATTCGCAGGTATACGAATCACGTTTTCTAAACTTACGGTAGCATTCAATCCGTTTGACGCAATTTCAGCATCTAACCAGGTCTTCACGCCTGAGGCAGTCAAACTTTGGCCCGCAGCCACACTCAGAGGACCTAATGCTTTGCCGTCTAATTTCAAAGCACCGCTGGCAATCACATCTACACTCGCCGCTGTGCTGTTTGTATATGTACTCACAGTACTGCTGCGTATGAGCGCTTCACCAACAATCAACGTAGAGCCATCATCCTGAATCTGCGATACGGACTGACCGCTAGCGCCAATACTCCAGGTTTCGCCCATATAACGGGTGTCACCGTTTAAGTAAGTATTGGAGTAGGTGCTGTCTGTGATAAAACCATTCTTCGCGTTTAGCATCACAGCCTGCTGCGCTGCCGAGAGTTCGCTACCAAATAAATGACGGCCATCTCTGGTGAAGATTTGCAATTCGGCAGTGCTAGACGCGGTTTTAGAGAACGTAAGGTCTACATCTTTGGTGCCCGCTGCAACAAAGCTTTTAGCCGCTGAATAACTGGCATCTAATGTAAGTGCTGCGGCGTTATTGGTGTTGTTGACCAATATTGTGCTCAGTTCAGGCACAGTGCTTGAGATTGCCGCTGGCGTGACAATGCCTATTGTTGCATCCACGTCGCTTAAATTGGTTACGTTCTTGGAGACCCTAAATAAGTCTCCAGCCGCTAGATCTTTAGTGTCTGTAATGGCTAAGGAAATTGTTTTGGCGTAATTTTGTTTACCACTAAACGCAATTTGATCGCCGTCTTGAGCCGCGCCATTGAGGGTTATTGCTAAGCCATTAACACCCAGCCTAGGCGGGTTACCGGTTGAAGCATATTTGGTCCCACTGGTGAGGTCTGTGGCAATCCAGCGATCGCCGGCCTTGTCGAATAGAAGCTCCATTGGACGCAAATTAGCTTGGGACTCTGTCACTACGCTGATCGTTGGCGTTGCACTGCCTTTAGCGTTGGAGTAATCCAACGTAAAATCTGGCGGGCTGACAAACATTGCTTTACCAGGATTTTCATTAAGATCCATGCCCCTAGCGTGAGCAGCGTTCACTTCCTGCATAAGCACCTTGGCAATATTGTCTAGATTGGCAATGGCTGGCGCGAGCATTTGATCTCTAAAGTTGATCATACCGCCAAGCTCGCCGCCTAATAAGCCAGATAAATTCACTGGCTCGCCATAGGGATCTAAAAGTACTTCGGCGCGGCCATTGTCGGTTGCCAAAAAGCGGACTTGGATAGGCGTCGACTTTCCACCATCGACAACCAAAGCTTTTGAGGAACCATCACCTACGGTGACAGCAACAGTACCACTGGCAGATTCGCGTACCGAGACTTTGACGATTGCCGACATTTCACGCAGTAGTTTGTCTCGGCTATCGAGTAATGCTGCGGGCTGCTTTTGAATATCATTGGTCTTCTGTAAGCCCACATTTACATTCGCTAATTGTTCAGCCAAGGCATTAAATTCATTTGCCCCGGCGGTGGCTAACTGTTGAGTCTCGGTATCTAAACTTTCTAATTGAATCGCCAGTGCGTTAAACCGCGATGCTAAAATTTCCGACTCAGTGAGCACATGCGTACGCAATTGTCCTGAGCCAGCGTCTACACTGAGGCTCTTGAGGCTATCAAAAAACGAACCAAGGGCTGGGGTCAATGACGCACTTTCGTTACCTAGCACGTTTATCATTCGCTCGGTATGTTCAATCAAAGGTGTCTGTGCACGCAGATCACTACTACTTGCACGCAGCGAGGCTTCCACTTGGCCGTCATAGGAGCGGCGTACGCCTTCGGCCAAAGCGCCACTGCCTAAATAGAACAGTCCGTTTTTAGTCGGCGTATTTTCCGAAACATCAAGATCTTGGCGGACATAACCTTCGGTATTCGCGTTGGCAATATTGTTACTGACGACAGATAACGCCAGTTGACTGTTGCGAATCGCTGCGCCGCCTACTGAAATTAGATCTGTCATAGCTTGCCTCTACTACCGGGCAAAGGCATTGCCCCATTATTTTTGGGGCGTTGAATTTCGTAACTGGGTTGGTCTGCGTTAATCACAAAAGATTTAGGCGCTTGGTTGAGCGGTTTAACGTCAGGTCTTTCTGGTTGGCCCATCTTCTGAGCGTGCATTTGCGTGTTCAGAACGTTCGCGACACCGAACATACCGCCCTTAGACAATTCCACTGCAATTTGCTGATCGAACATTGATTCGTAGGTTTTTGAGGCTTGCGAATCCAGCAAACCAGAACGCTCAGTGGCTTGGCGCATAGACTTCAACATCATATTGATGAAAATTGATTCAAACTGCTGGGCCGCTTCTTTAGTAACGGATTCGTCACCAAGCTTAGAATCCGCGCGCATTTGCGCCATATGACCAAAATCTAAGGCGCTTGTTGAAAAATTTGAATCAGACATCGTTACTACCTAAATAACCAACAGCTCAGCGCGCAAACTGCCAGAGCTTTTCAGCGCTTCGAGTATGGCTATAAGCGAGGAGGGGCTAGCACCAACTTGGTTAACCGCCTCAACAATTTCGCGCAGATCTACGCCGGGCTGGAAAAGAAACATTGGATTGATCTCCTCCTCAACAGCGATTTCTGCATTTGCAAGTTCAACCGCCTCGCCTGCGGCGTCACCAAGGACAGCGGCATTGGGCTGGACCACTTCGTTAGTAGCAGAGATGGTCACCGATAAAGAACCTTGCGTCACAGCCGCAGCGGTTACCTTAACTGTACGGCTGATGACCACTGTGCCTGTGCGAGAATTAACGACCACTCGGGCTTTCGGTTCTCCTGGCACTACATCCAAATTTTCAATCATGCTGACAAAGCTCACGCGTGATGCCATATCTTGCGGCGCTCGAACTGCTACCGAACGTGAATCAATGGCACTGGCCGTACCGGCACCAAAGTTTTCATTAATGGCTTCAGAAATTGCGTTGATGGTTGTGAAGTCACCTTGATTAGCGTTTAGAACAATGTGCTCTGACGTGCCAAAGGGTGTATTCACCGATCGTTCAACCAACGCGCCGTTAGGCACGCGACCAGTTGTTGGTACACCAATGCTTACCTCAGAGCCCGCAGCGTTAACTTCAACGCCAGTCGTTGTCAGAGAACCTTGCGCTAGCGCATAAATTTCACCGTCTGCACCACGCAGTTCGGTCAAAATCAGGTTGCCGCCGCGTAGGCTGGAAGCGAGGCCGATAGTGGCCACGCTGACGTCGATCGTCTGTCCCGGCTTTGCAAAAGGCGGCAGGGTAGCCGTCACGAGTACTGAAGCGACGTTGTCTAATTTGGTCTTGTCATAAGCAAGATTGGTAGCGCCTCGAGTAAATAAATCGTAGTTTGAGACAGGGCCGTCCACAGCAACTCCGAGTTTGTCTAAAACCGTCTTTAAACTTTGAGCGGTAAAGGAAATTTTGTCGCGGTCGCCAGTACCCGCTAGACCAACCACGAGCCCATAACCCATCAACTGGTTGGGTCTTGCGCCTGCTACAGACGTTAAGTCTTTGATCCGATCAGCATAGACAGGAGCAGCAATTAGACTGCTTATTAACGTGCTCAAAAATATAAATCTTTTAATCATTAAAATGGCCAAACTTTGTTGAGAACATTCGTACCCCAGGGCACTTTTGAAACGGACGCTAAATTACCAGCGCCTTGATAGGAAATTTGAGCATTAGCCAGCCGAGACGACAAAACGGTGTTATCCGGTTGTATGTCGTTTAGCGAAACAACGCCAATAATGCGTATAGTTTCACTTCCTTCACTCAGCGTTAAACGCTTTTGCCCCTGCACGACAACACTATTGTTTGGTAATACCTGGATAACGGTTTCCGCCACGGCGCCATTTAGAGAGGCGGCTTGATTGGCAGATCCAGAGCCCTTGGACTCGATTTTCAAATCGTTGAATGGCGTAGACTTTAGCGCTCGTTCAATACTACGAGACGGGTTAAACACTTCTTGCAGCGCGGCCATTGGACTATTTGACCCTTCTTTGACAGTTTCTACACCGCTTTGTCTTTGAGCCTGCGTAGATTCGGTCAACACGACTGTGATGATATCGCCCACTTGATAGTTCTTTTTATAGCCAAAGCGACTACTTGCGCTATTGTCATTGAAAATTGAACCGGTTACGGACACCTGTGCCAAAGGCATCAACGGCGAGATGGGCTCAAAAGCTGCATCCTGAACCAGCGGGGGCAATCCCTGCGTTACGCACCCTGAGCAACTTGTTGCGAACACAGTCGCGTAGAGAAGCTTTTGTAATGACTTAGAAATTAACATCACGGACCTCTATAGATTCTGGTTAAGGAAGCGCAACATGGAATCCACTGCGGAGATCGCTTTGGAGTTCACTTCATAAGCGCGCTGGGTTTCAATCATGTTGACCAACTCTTCAACTACGTTGACGTTGGAGGCTTCCAACATGCCTTGGGCAATTTCTCCTGAACCCTGTTCACCCGGATTACCCACTAATGGCGGTCCACTGGCTTGGGTTTCACGAAATAGGTTACGGCCTAAGGACTCTAGACCTGCTGGGTTTACAAACCGAGCAATCTGAATTTGACCGAGCTGCTGATTTCCGCCACCGTTGGCCAGCTCAACACTTACCGTGCCGTCGCCACCCACAGAAATAGAAGCTGCTTCCTGAGGAATAGCAATCTGCGGTTGCAGCAAATAGCCGGCAGAGTTCACGAGCTCGCCCTCTTGGGACAGCTTGAAGCTACCGTCCCGGGTATAGGCCAGCGTGCCGTCGGGCTGAAGAATTTGAAATAGGCCAGGACCCTCAATAGCCATATCCAGAGAGTTCTCTGTTGCAATCATGTTGCCTTGGCCCTGCATTTTTTCTGTCGCGACAATACGCGTACCCGTACCTAACATGAATCCGGTGGGTGCAACTGAATCAGCGCCAGTTTGGCCGCCAGCTTGACGGATGTTTTGATAGAGCAGGTCTTCGAATACCGCACGATCGCGCTTAAAGCCATTGGTGTTAACGTTGGCCAAGTTGTTCGAGATCACGCTCATTCGCGTTTGCTGAGCGTTTAGTCCGGTTTTAGCAACCCAAAGTGAAGCATCCATATTCTTATTCCTAAACTACTGGGCTTATGCCAGTCGCATTAATGTGTTGTTAGAGTCACCGAGGTCACCCAGCTCTTTGACTAATTTCATTTTCATCTCAAAAGAGCGCGTGCCGTTGATCATATCGACCATTACGTCCATAGCGTTTGATGAGCTGCCTTCAAGCTGGCCACTAGATACCGAGACCTCTTCGGGGCCATTTGCGAAATCACCGGGTTCTTGTCCGCTTACTTTGAATAGACCGTCTTCCATTTTTTCTAACGATACTGCGCTACTGTCACGCAACATTAACCGTGCGACCTCTTGTGTAGCACCCGTCTCATCATTGGGGTCCATTGCATAAATTACGCCTTCATCAGAAATGCTGAGGATCTGATCTATGGGTACAGCAATAGGGCCGCCGCCGTCGTTGAGTACAACTTGCCCAGTGGTCAGCGCTAGCTCGCCATTTTGATTTGGTCGTATATCGCCACGTCTGGTAAATGCAGTTTGGCCTTCTTCATTCTGTACGCCCAAAACCGTAGATCCATTCATGAAAATATCCATGTCATTACCTGTAGCAATTCTGCTGCCCGGTGTTAGATCAACAATGCCTTGGGCTGCGTTACCGGCAAGATAACGAGTTTTAAAGCCGTCGCCGTCTACACGGTAGGATTGCAATGCCATTTGATAAGCTTTTTTAAATCCAAAAGTCGACACGTTTGCAAGTTCGTGAACAGAGTTCGTTTCTTGCATACGCTGCGAGTTAATAGACGCAACCGCTGTATATATACCTTTATCCATGAGTGACTAACCTACGAGCGGATATTAATAATGGCCGTCGTCAATGCAGACGATGTTTCAATCGCTTTAGCATTGGCTTGGAAGTTTCTTTGCGCGGTAATTAGACCAACAAGCTCAGTTGTTAGGTCTACGTTTGATCGCTCTCGAGCACCCGCTCGAATGGTTCCGAATCCTGCTGTACCCGCTTCACCGAATGTCGCTGAACCTGATTTTGCAGAAGAAAGGTAAGAACTGTCTCCGTTCTGACGTAGACCTTCGTTACTTGGGAAAGTCACAAGTACAATCTTACCGAGAGAGTCTTGGGAGCCATTTGAATAACTGGCAACAACCAAACCGTCATCACCAATGTCTACTCCGACCAAATCACCCTCTGGTGAGCCGTCTTGTGATTGGGACTTAACAGCGAATGCTTGTGAAAATTGAGTGGTGCCCGTGTAATCAATGGTCAGGTTCAAAGCGCCACGACCACCGGCCAAGAACACGGTATCTAACTGAGCGCCACCGGTCGGGGACACCAAGTTACCTGATGTATCAAAGGTCAATTCACCTTTGTCCAGAAAGATAGGCGACCATTCTGGCAAAGTTGAGAACCCGTCCGCACTGGCGGTTTCTACACCAAATTCGTCAATGTATTTTTGCACTGCTACGTTGTTTACAATGTCGGCAGATTGGGATGGTTTGATCCAAGTGGTTGTGGTGCCACGACCAGAACTGATGTTTGCCAGTCCCCATGTTGCACTACCTGATACTTTGATAAACGAGTCCGTACCCGTACTACCTGTAGTAAAGACTAGGCCATTACTGTCTGCGTCATATTCAACTTTTACACCCGATACGGTGCTGCCCGTATCAGAAGCAAGTTTGTTAATGCCCTTTTCAAGTTCAACAATGAAGCTGTCTAGTGTGTAACCAGCACCTGTAGGTAGTACAAGTGTGCCCTTAACGTCATCCACCGATACGACGAACGTATTGTTAGAGGCATCCACTGAGAAGTTGTTATTCACGTTTACCGCGATGCCTGAACCTTTGGTTATAGCAGGTAGCGAGGCAACACCGCGCAGCGCGTCTACTGAGGGAGTGATTGAGTATTTGGAATCCGTTAGGCCAGTTACCTCAAATCCCATAAATGTAGCGAAATCTACTTGGGCTTGCTTATCCACTTCACCGTCACCGTTAGTGTCCACACCAGTAGGCACACCGGTACCAGCATTGTATGCAGGAACAGAGAAATCTACTGAAACTTCAGAGGTGTCACCGGTTGAACCAGACGAGAAAGAGAACGTTTGTTGGGCGCCGTCGTATGCGACCTTAATGCCATAGCGCTGCTCATTGGCCACGCGCTGTAGGTCACCATTAGGGGTTACGGTTTGACCATAAAAGCCCTGAGCGTCAACGGCAACCGCAGTAGGCGCAGCACCAAAAAGATTGTTTGTAGACGCTGCGTCTACTGTCATAGTATCTGAGGAAGATGTGGGCAAAAACTTAAAGCTTCTTTGCGCAGTATCGTAGGAAACATTCACTTTGTTTGCCCCCAAGACGGCATTTACCCGAGTTTGAATATCAGCAACAATTTCTTTAGTTGTCGCTGTTATTTGTTTTGCCGCCGTATTAAAGGTGGTACCCAAATCAATTGCGGCTACGGTAGTTGCTCCACCTGAGGTGAAGTTTAGGTTAAAAGTTCTGTTACTGGCGGTGGTCAAATCAAAGTAGCGTTCATCACCAAACTTTACATTAAGCTGGTTTTGCATGATCGAGGCAAGCTCAACACCAGTAACAGATCTATTCTGTGCTTTCAATTCCGAGAGGTCGACGGTGACCGGGTTGCCAGAGTTATCCACGTCAACTGCCATAAAGTTGGCAAGGTTTTCTGCTGTGAAGGCAGATGTACTAAAGTTAAAGCCTTGGTCTGCGGTCAGATCATTTGGCAGCTTAGCGCCAGTGACCGTTGCCGGTACAGAAGTACGCACGTCTGTTAGATCGTCTAGCGAGAACTTCTGGGTTTTTCTGTTAACCAGTAAATCTTCCACTTGCGAGAAGGGCTTTAGTACACCGTACTTATTTACGTACAAAGCTTCGTCATTACTGTCCGTTGCTTGCTGTAGCGCTGGATTCACTTGGTCGTCGCCAACATATACATACGTTTGATACTTGTTGGTAGGCGAGTTAGCTGTCGCGTTTGCGGTCTTTACATAGTAAATCGTTGCTAGGTATGAGTTACCCCCACTGTCGTATACGCTCAAAGCGGTAGACTTGTTATAAGTATTTGGGTTGTTTCTATTAAAAGGAACGTCGATCACACCGGCGTCCGAGGGCAAGTTCAACGCTAATTCGATTAGCGATGTCTCTGTTGCCTGCCCGGAGGTCGAAACTGGAATGGCAAGTCGGCTGAGCTTATCCAAATCCGCTTTACCGGAGGAGTCAACCGCCGCTGCCAATAACGCTTGTCCGGAAGAGTTCACAACGTTGAACTGTTCGTTCAACACAAAGCTACCGTTTCTGGTAAAAATGTCGGTCAGTCCATCAGCTGATTTCAGCGGGAAGAAGCCTTCACCAGAAATCGCAAGGTCCAAAGTATTAGAGGAGAACTCTACGTTACCTTGGCTGAATTCTTGGCGTACTTCTTTCAGTGATACACCCTGTCCTACAACCGATGTTGATTTTTGTAAAGGTGAGGTGGCGAAGATGTCACCAAACGAAGCCCTGGATTTTTTAAATCCACTGGTACCGACGTTAGCTATGTTGTTACTGGTTAATGCGAGTTCTGTTGTCGCGGCTTTTAGCCCTGTAAGCGAGGTATAAAATGACATTTGCTAATGCTCCAATTAATAGGGTTGTGAGTTATTACTCAGAAATTCTTGTGACTTCGGAAAGCGCCATTGTTTGGCCGTCACTTATCTCAACTAGGACTTGTCCAAGCGTGTCGTTCCACGACACACCTTTAACTTTGGTTTCGCCCAAAACCGGCACTACGCGGGTGTTCTCACCCTTGCGAGCCTGAGCGCTAAAGAAGTATTCGCCTGCTGGCGCAGCTTCGCCTTCAAAGTTGCCGCCATTCCAAGCGAACGAAACTTCACCGGCAATTTGTGGTCCCAAATCCATAGAATTCACCACTTGGCCTGTTTTGGCGTCTATAACGCTTAAGGTCAGCTCATCGGCAGTGTCTGTTAAATTGGCAAATCCACTTTTCACTTGGCCGCCGCCCTGGGTGATCGTTGCGCCATTTACGAATACGCTCTTACCTATAAGTGATGCGCCGCGCATGATTTTTTCACCGGACTGGGAGCTTACAAACTGGTCCAACGAGTCCGACATCTTGGTGGTCGCTTCTAAGCTTGAGAACTGCGCAAGCTGCGCTACAAAAGCCTCGTTCTTCATTGGATCTAATGGATTTTGATTTTGCAGCTGAGCTGTAAACAGCTTCAGAAACGCATTTCTATCTAGGTCTTCCTCTACCGGCGCAGCTGCGGCGGCTCGAAGGTCTGCAGAAGTGCGGATGCCAGATATACTTAATTCACTCATCTACTTGTCCTATTTTTTGAGCATTTCTACCGTGCGCATCATCAACTGCTTCGCGGTATTCATTGCTTCAATATTGCTTTCAAAGGACCGCGCTGCTGCGGTCATTTCAACTAATTCGTTCATCGGATTTACATTGGATGAATAAATGTACCCTTCTTCATCTGCCATAGGATGGTTAGGCTCATAAGTTGCGGGGGTTGTACTGTCATCCTCAATAATGGATTTAACGCGCACGCCGCCTTGTACTTCGCCGCGACGGCCGTTTACCTCAGAAGCCAAGATGGACTCAAATACCGGACGCTTGGCTTTATAAGCGTTTTCACTACTGTTACCAGCCACTTCTGCGTTAGCGATATTGGATACTGCTAAGTTCATACGGATGACTTGTGCATCCATTGCGCCGCCGGCTACGCCTAAAATATTGTCTAAACTCATATCATTTGCTCCTAAGTAGTTTTATCCACTATCCGCGCAGTAATTCCATTACTAACTGGCTCATCTGATTTGCTTGAGACAACATCGATGTACCTGCCTGTTGCAGAACCTGGTTTTTGGCCAGTCGCGCAGACTCCAATGCAAAATCGGCATCCTGTAGTCTTGAGCGTGAGTCCGCAGTCTTTTCAGCGATATTCATCAGGTTGGAGATGGTGTGATCCATGCGATTTTCGATGGCACCTAGGTCAGAGCGCATTTGCGCAACCTTGTCCAGAGCAGCATCGATAATTGAAATTGCGTCGCTCGCACCTGCTTCTGTGCTGATCGAGACCTGCGTTAAATCGACTAGTGACGCCGTTTGAGATCCATCTTTAAAATATCCAACCTGATCGCCTGCAACTCCAACCGTTAGAGCGCCTGGGGTTACGGCCGCATCCGCAGTTAATACTGGTCGATCCGCAGTTCTAATTTCACCAGCAGTCTTTGCTGTGAAGATAAAGCCAGTGGTGCCATCTGCAGTAATGTCGTAATCAAAACTTGCGTAGTTAGCATCAGCCTTAAAAAGTTCAACCAGATTAGCGGTTGTAGCGGCAGCTGGGCCCGTAATGGATAACGTCGTTTTTCCATCTGATAAACTATGCGCAGCGCTGTTGTAATCGGTTAGTGTGCCGTGAGCCTGAGTGAAAACTGCCTTTGTTGGCCCAGCTTGTTCTACAGAGAAAGAATTAGCTGAGACAAACTTTAAGGTACCTGAGATGCGCGTTGAATCCGCCGAAGCACCCGCTGTAACTGCTGTTGTTGCGCCGGCATCGGTTACATTCGTATGAGGCGTTAGTACGGGCTGCTCGGCTGATTGAATCACGCCTGGCTCTCTTGCCGTATAAGTAATTACGTTAGCGGCGATGCCTACGTCATATTTGAAGTTGTCGTAGCCGGAAGCCGCACGAAATCCAGCCTGAACTTCCTCTGCGGTCGAAGTTGCACCTGCTGTAAAGG
>ENA-OQVM01002054-OQVM01002054.1-marine-metagenome-genome-assembly--contig:-NODE-2054-length-24601-cov-7.218439_pt1 | contig 24601 bp, 25 predicted proteins | sample MGYA00237776_ERZ505498 | MGnify/ENA primary metagenome ERZ505498 (study PRJEB26159, sample SAMN06265151) | marine metagenome | isolation source: Helgoland LTER site | place: Germany:Helgoland, sampling... | reverse complement strand
GCTCAGAGGCCAAGGCCGGTATCGGAAAATGGCTGGCCTATTACAACGCTGATCGACCACACTCGACCCACGGTATCTTGACGCCGAATGAGGTCTATGAAAGCAATACAGAACCAACCAGACTAGCAGCCTGAAATGAAACCATAATCCACCTTAAACAGGCTGCATACTGGTCGAAAATCTAGAACCACATCTTACTGAATAACCAACCAAGTAAGTTTTTGTTAGAACTGAATAGAATTGAGACCTATTTATTTCGAGATGTTTTTTAAATATAAATTTTATTGAACAACTTTATTTTTCTACTAAGTTGTTCAGCAAATAAACATCATCTTTTTAAGTGCGGTACTGGAGGTAAAGACTATGAAGCTTGGTAAATTGTTAAAAACACCTGTGATCGTAATTGCGTGCCTTTCGTTAAGTGCTCCGGCACGCGCTGATAATAAGGATTTGGTTCATGGTCTGATGGGGGCGATGATCGGTGCGGCGATCGCAACCCAAAAGCAGTCCCAATCTAATTCTCAACCTGCGCAAACTAAGACCAGACAGTCAAAGCAAAAAATTTCGTCGCAGGAAAGAACGGCGAATAAACTGATACAAGAGCATTTGAACTATTTCGGTTTTGATACCGGCCGCCCCGACGGCGTTTTAGGGCGCAAATCTCGTACAGCCGTCTCACAATTCCAAGCATGCTTAAATTTCCCAATTTCGGGAACTTTAAATTCATTTGAAAAGCAGTTTTTGCACAATACAGCCTATAAGGCACAGGCAAGCCCGCAGAAAACGCTGCGCGATGCAGCCAAACTGCACAACGGGTATTGCGGTGTATTACAAAAACATCTTGCCGAGTTGTCTGCGCCGGATGTACAAACCCAAACTGCTGCTGTCGCGACAACAACTGTGGTTAATCCGGCCCCGGTGGCGCCCCAAGTGGCACCGCAAGCCACCACGCAACAGGCAATGGTGTCGTCGCAATCTGCTCAACCAGTTGTTCCCAAGCAGCCGGTTAATATTACAAATAATGTGACAAACGCTGTGGTACAGCGAGAAACTACCAACGTTTATATTTTGCAACAAGATCTGCAAAAAGATTATGACAGGTTGGTGACGCAAATAAAACTGGTGGATCAAATACTGGATCATATCAAAGCTAATGCTGACACGCCTTCTGCAGCAAAAAAGCTCAAAGCTGTAGAATTGCGTCTGGAAGCGCTGAAAGCGTTGGTGGTGGAAAAGAATGAGGTGTCTGAGAGCCAATATGGCACCCCAATCCGTCCGAGCAATGCCAATCTTGGGATTACCGCTGCAAAAGCCTCGGAAGTTTTCCCACGCGTGCCATATTACCAACCGGGTACAGAAGAAATCGGAGAGCTCTGGATCAAACCGTATGTTTCAGATGTCGGTGAATTATTATACGATTTGAACTTTGTCGCGGAACACTCGGATTTTGACAAAATCCAAGATACCGTCCAGTTGACCCAAGCCGAAATTTCGATGACGTCTCAAGGGCTGGCTAAAGTGAGCGCTTGGAGCGATAAGGCGTTAGAGAAAGGGCTGCGGCGGCGGTATGAGAAGGCTGCCACCTGCTTCCCGGCGGCGATGTGCGATAGTAAAGAGGTCGGTAAATCTTCGACTGAAATCATGTTTATGATCTATCAAGATGGCTCTACCTCGGCGTCAATTCGGTTGAATAAAGGCCGCTTTCAGAAAAGTTACAACCTGTCAGTGGAAAGTGGATTATTACTTGCTGCGTATTCCGACTATATGGATGACATTGGCTCAAAGGAATTCCAAGCTGCGACAATGTCAGACACGGAATTAGATAGCATGTTCGAATAAGCCGCTCACGTAAACTCAACGCGGATGCCCGGGTGAACGCGGCTCGTAAAATTTATGTGCTGCCACAGCGGGCAACTGCGTCTTTTAAAACAATAGCTCCGCAATCTGTTTCGTTGGAGTGCGTCAGGTGCTGGGCGTCTCGGACAGCAGGGCCTGCTGTACTCCGGGGCAACACCGATCAACACAGCGCAAGATACCGTGCGGTTTACCAGACGAAGAGCGTCTGACCGAGGATATCATTGAGTTGACGCGCGCATACGGTCGCTACGGGTATCGCAGGATTACCGGGATGCTGAACAATAGCGGCTGGCATGTGAACCATAAGCGCACAGAGCGAATTTGGCGACGTCAAGGGATGAAAGTTCTACACAAGAAAAAGAAGAGAGGCCGTCTTTGGATGAACCCTCTCGGAGCATTGCTGCGCAATACGCTGCCGGGCAATGGACGGCTCTTGCGTGCGGCTGCGAGCCGAGCGACCAAATCATGTTTGGTCGTAAGATCTGGTAAATAAACAAAAACAATGACTTAGAATCAAAAACTGGAACAATCATAGGGTTTAATGCGTTTTATTTTTGCAAATGATTAGTTTCCGTTTTGACAACCATTAGAAATCGCGCTGCGCAACGACAACAGGTCGGGGTTCATTGCCAAGAAAGTCCGTGACTGGATCACCGCTGTGGGGCCAAGACGGCCTCGATTGAACCTGAATCAACTTGGGAGAACGGATACTGCGAAAGCCTTAATGCGCGTTTTCGAAATGAGTTGTTAAACGGTGAGTCTTCTATTCGCTCAGAGAAGCACAAATCCTAATCGAACGGTGGCGACATCACTACAATACTGTCAGACCTCACAGCGCAATTAGGTGCGTCCCCCTGCGCTAGAGAGCATCAAAACAGTGGATCAAAATCCGACTATGCATACACATTTTGGTTAAAACACCAATGAGACATTTTAAGGGGAATTGACTATTTTTCAATTCACACACAAAGTGTTGGCAAATTTAATGCGGGACACCATTCATGCCATTGATAGACTGTACTTTAATCAAAGGATATGACGCCGTGACGCGGCGTTTGTTGTCAGAACGCCTGACGGATGCGGCCTGCTCGGCCATCGGGGCCGATCCGAACCTTGTGACCGTCACGATCGAAGAGGTCGCGCCCGATAACTATATGCGGGGCCGCCAACACCGCACACCCGCCAGTGCCCCAGAGCAACCCGAGCAGATTGTTCATCGCTATCTAAAAGCCATGGAGGACCGCAATCTAGAGGCGGCCACCTTGTTTTTAAGTGACACGTTTGAAATAATCTGCCCTGGAAATCAGCGTTTCAAAACACCCGCCGAATTTTCCAAATGGGCGCAATCGCGCTACCGCTCTATTTCGAAAACCTTCCTGTCAACCGATGTCAGTTTCCATGGCCGTGATGCAACGGTTTTTTGCAACGGCACATTATCGGGGGTCTGGCACGATAGTACTGACTTTGCCGACATCCGCTTTGTCGACCGCTTTGTGCTGACGGCGGGCCTTATTACCTCGCAGCAAATCTGGAATGACATGCCCATGACTGTGACCGGGTCATGAGCCCAGATAGCGGCACACTCGAGGCGATGGTGCGGACATATTTTGCCGGGGTCGACAGTGAAGATCTGGATCTGGTATTCACCACGCTTGCGCCGCAGTGCGTCTTTACCGTTGAAACCCATCAGGTGCATCTGGAGGGGCGTCCTGAGATCACGGCGATGTTTGCGCGACTTTGGTCTGGCCATAAATCTGTGCGCCATGATCAATTCAAGTTTATGACAGACCCCAAAGCCGGGCGCGTTGCCGTACAATTTCGAGTGACCAATACCTTGCCTGATGACAGTTTGGTGTATAAATCCAACTGCAATTTTTTCACCGTCACCAAGGGTATGTTCAGCGCCGTTAACGTCTATATGGCAGGCGCCAATACCCTGCATGGCCCAAAATCGCACTAATGCTTGAAAGCTTCGGCCGCCGTCATCATTGCCACAATCATGTCGTCGCGTGGCACGGGTGAGGTGGGATGTGCGTTACGGCTGTGGCTCAACCCCAAGCCCAACATCGCTTCAAGCAGCTTATACGAGAGCGGTCCGGGATTGATCACTGGCACATCTAAAGTGGCGCTGAGATGGGCATGCACTTGATGCATTGTGGTGGATCCAAGCAGGATAACTTCGGCGCGGTCCTCGCCGACAGCGCGTTTTGCCTCGGCCTCAAGCAATGGAAATATCACGTCTTCCTTGCCGTCAAGCAGCCCAAGATTATCTGGGGCGAGATCAATGGACCTAATTGAGGCACAGGCAGCAGTCATCCCAAGATCAGACAACGTTTTGTCGTATAGATGCCGCCATTTTTGCCACATGGTTAAGATTGAGAAACGGTTTCCAAGCATCATCGCCATGAGGATTGATGCCCGCCCTGGCCCGATCACCGGAATTGATAACACCGAACGCAGTGCAGCGACGCCTGAATCGCTCATTGTGTCGATACAGACCGCATCAAACCCGTCTTTTTGGGCGGTGTGCCCCGCGTCGAATATGCCCAAATCTGCCAGCGCCATATCAACCTGACTGACGTAATTTCTCGGTGCGGCGCGCACCGGTTTGAAGGTAAAATTCATCTCCGGATTTAAATCAACCGCTGCAAGCTGTGCGCGCCGGGCCCTAAGATTTTCCTCTGACATCGGAAACGGAACAATAACTAAAACCCGCTTCATGTATCGCACCCACTTTCTTGGCCTGCTGTCTTTTGTTTGGTACAGGCTGTTAAAACATTGACTTGGTCATAATAGTATAACAATATATTTTTATGTCTAGCTGCCCATCTGATTTGTCAGATAAGCGGCACAAACACGCGCAAATGAATGAGGTGGGCCTGTGACATCTAAGGTGAGTAATCTGGTCCCCCCCAACCCGACCGCAGACCGCCTTGCAACGCCAGGCCATGTTGACGAGCGGTTGCCGATGCCATTGTATCATCAGGTGTATTTGATCCTGCGTAACAAGATCCTGACCGGGGAATATGGTTTTGGTGCACTCTTGCCCAGCGAGCAAGAAACCTCTGAAACTTTTGGGGTTTCGCGCATCACAGCCAAAAGAGCTCTCAATGATCTGGCGGGTGACGGTTTGGTACTGCGGGAGCGCGGTCGCGGAACGAAAGTGGTGTTTCATGCACCGACTCCCCCGGTCAAAGCCAACGTGGAAGGCCTTTTAGAAAATTTACTGGCGATGGGCCTTGAGACCGAAGTAAGTCTTTTGGCCTTTGAATATGTACGCCCGACAGATGTAGTGTCGCGCACATTATGCTGCGACGAGACGGCGCTGGTGCAGCGCGCTGTGCGGGTGCGTCTGCTGGAAAAAGAGCCGTTTTCCTACCTTGTAACGCATGTGCCAGACTGGGTCGGGCGGTCTTACAGTCGCGGCGATCTTGCAGAGCGCCCTCTGCTCACGTTATTGGAGCGATCGGGCGTGGTTATCAGTCGCGCAGAACAGACCATTTCGGCAACATTAGCCGACGTCGAGGTTTCGGCAGCACTTGGGTTAGAGCTTGGCTCGCCGCTGCTGAAAATTGACCGTGTTGTTTACGATCAGAGCGAGCGTCCGGTCGAGTATATCACCGCCCTATATCGCCCTGATCGGTATCAGCACCGGATGATGTTATCACGTGTTGGCAGCGAAAGTGCACGATCCTGGCTGATGGCCGGAGAGTAAAAGTATAAAAATACAAAATAAAAACAGAGGAGAACGACAATGAAAAATAAGATCAAAAACACCACCAGACGCTCATTCATTCAAGGTGCGACGGCGGGCACAGCGCTTGCGGCGGCGGGCATCTCGGGGTTTCCGCATGTTGTGCGGGCCGCAGGCCCTGTTAAAGTCGGGGTGATCCATCCGGTTACCGGTTGGGCGCAATACTCTGGCAGCCAATGCCGCTTTGGCGCGCTTGCCGCAATCGAAGAGGTCAACGCCAGCGGAGGGATCAAATCTCTAGGAGGCGCAGCGATTGACGCAATGCTGGGAGATGCGCAATCCAAGGCCGAAGTCGGCGCAGGCGAAGTGGAAAAAATGGCTGATGCGGGCGTGTCGGCAATCGTTGGTGCCTATGCGTCCAACATTTGTCTGGCAACAACACAGGCGGCCGCGAAACACGGGATTCCACATGCGGTCGATGTCGGTGTCAGTGATAAGATTGTCAGCCGAGGCTTAACCAATACCTTCCGCTTTGGCCCTGGGTTTGGGGCAATCACCAAAGCCGGCGTCGAAGGTTTTTTGGCAGTCAATAAAGCGGCGGGCAATCCCACAAAAACCGTTGCGATTGTGAATGAGGAAACCACTGGATTTGGAGCTGGTATCGCTGGCATTATGACCAAGGGGTTGGCGCCAGCAGGCATCGAAGTGGTTGAGGTGCTGTCGCATCCCACCCCCAATAAGGATTTTCGCAACATTGCCCTGAAACTAAAAGAGATCGACCCAGACGTTTTGATCCCATCGCATTATTACAATGAGGGCGTGTTGTTTCTGCGCACTTTGCAGCGGCAAAAAGTCCAGCCAAAGGCGATTTATTCAGTTCTGGGTGGAGCCTCATCACAGTACCGTTTTGTCAGCGAATTCCCTGATGCGGCGCAATATGTCATGGATTGCAATCATTGGTTTGACCCGAGAAATGCTGGCGCTCTGGCACTACAGAAAAAAACCAATGCGGCAGGCCTACACTATAATTATGAGGTCTTTCTTGCCTATACCGCTATGATGTTTACTCTTGATGCGATCGAGCGCGCCGGATCGGCAGATCGCACCGCGATCACTGAGGCCATGACGGCCAGCATATGGGGCGGTCACATTATGCCTTATGGCGCGACCAAAATGGAAAATGGCCAAAACACCGGCGCCCGCCCCTTGGTCATGCAGGTTCAAGGCAGTGACATCGGCGTTATAAACCCGTCTGAATACGCCACCGCCGAGGCCATATTCCCGCGTCCCGCATAATTGCAGGCGCGCAATATCTGATTTGGCGGTAGAATATGTTCTGCCGCCTCATCTCGCCGGTTAGTCCTGTACACATAATTAATAGGTTCATTTAATGGAATTTCTGGGACTTGATCTGCCAAGTTACAGCTGGCAAACGGTGCTGGGCTCTGCGATTAGCGGTGTGTTTTTAGGGTCGATCTATGCGCTGGTGGCACTGGGTTTAACGCTAATTTACGGCGTATTGCACATCATCAACTTTGCTCATGGCGCGCTGTTGATGCTTGCGATGTACGCAGTGTTCTTCTTGTGGAAACTTTTGGGGCTTGATCCCTATCTCGCGATGCTAATCGTGGTGCCCGGGGCCTATATTTTTGGCTATGGGTTACAGCGTGGCGTCATCGGCAAGGCTAGTCACGGACGGGATGAAATAATCCTGCTGGTCACTTTGGGAGTGTCAATTGTGATAGAAAACGCGGCACTATTTTTCTTCTCAGCGAGCGAACGATCTGTTCTGGTCCCCTATGATCTGGACGGGATTGATCTGGGTGTGACCTATGCGGTTTATCCCGAACTAATCGCGCTGGGCGGATCGCTGTTGATCACCTTTGCGCTGTGGTTGTTTATGAGCCTAACCGACACCGGCAAAGCGATCCGCGCGGTCGCCAAAGAACGTCAGGGCGCGCGCCTCGTTGGAATAAATGTCGATCATATCTTTGCGGTTACGTTTGGTATCGGCACCGCCTGCGTTGCCGCAGCTGCCAGCCTTTTGGTACCGACCTATGCTGTACATCCGCAAATTGGATATCTGTTTGTCCTGATTGCTTTTACCGTTGTGGTCCTCGGTGGCATGGGCAGTTTTATCGGCGCGCTTGTCGGGGGATTTCTCATCGGTGTTACCGAACAGTTGGGTCGGCTTTATCTGGGCGAGAGCATGGGCGTGATTACAATTTCGGTGATTTTCATTCTGGTTTTGCTGTTCAGGCCGACGGGTCTGTTTGGCCAGCGCAGCGGATGAGGGCGTTTTCATGACCAAACGCGAACGGATTTTGGGCTGGGCTTTCATCGTGTGTGTGCTGGCCTTAGCACCCCTGTTTATCACATCAAACCGCTGGATCGATTTTCTAGAACTCACGCTATTTGTGGCCGTTTTGGGGCAAGGCTGGAACGTTCTGGGCGGATATGGCGGGCAATATTCTTTTGGACATGCGGTCTTTTTCGGCACTGGCGCCTATATACAGGCGTTACTGCAGTACAAACTTGGCTGGAGCCCGTGGCTGACGCTTTGGTTTGCCATATCCGGCACAACGGCAGTGGCGGCAATGATCGGCTATCTAAGCTTTCGATACGGTTTGCGGGGGTCTTATTTTGCGCTGATAACATTGGCGTTTGCCGAAGCATTCCACGTTGTGTCAAGGTCTTGGTCCTCGTTTACCGAGGGCGGACAGGGTGTGCAGCTGACCCTTAACCAAGACCCAGCTCTGGCGCTCGCAACTTTCCAGTTCAGTTTTGGCGGGCCGTTTATGAAAGCCTATGGGTTCTACTATACGATTTTAGCTATTTTAATGATCAGCTATGCTGCTACTTGGTGGATGGAGCATTCTCGTTTCGGGGCGCAGCTGGTGGCCGTGCGTGAAAATGAAGACGCTGCCGAAGCTTTGGGGGTCAACGCTTTTTTGGTCAAAATGCGAGCCATTTGCCTGTCCGCTGCAATTACTGCCAGCGGCGGGGTATATTACGTGCAAAAGTTTCTCTTTGTCGAACCGGGTATTGCTTATGGCACCGCAAAATCGGTTGAGGCACTGTTTGCGCCGATTATCGGCGGTCTGGGCACGGTGCTTGGCCCGTTAATCGGGTCGTTCTTTATTCACGGTGTGGGCGAGATCGCAAAAGAAGCGATTCATGGAGTTTTTGGCGACCGGCCGGGGGTCGATCTGATATTATTCGGCATCATTCTGGTCTTAATACTGGCCTTTGCGCCCCGTGGCTTGGTGGGTATTTTAGAACGGGTGTGGATCCGCCTGAAAGCGAGGGGGGATGCTTGACGTTTGCGCAATGTCGAAAAGCTTTGGCGGTTTGAAAGCGGTCTCGGAGGCGTCGCTCACCGTCTCTGAGGGCAATATCGTGTCGCTTATTGGACCCAATGGTGCGGGCAAGACTACTTTATTTGCGCTTATTTCGGGTTTTTTAAAGCCTGACAGCGGGGCGGTCACGTTCAACGACGCCGGCATCACTGGTCAAAGGCCGCATCAAATTTGTCATCAAGGGCTGGTGCGAACTTTTCAGGTGGTTCAGCCCTTTGCCGGCCTCACAGTGCGCGAAAACATCGCGGTTGGGGCCCACACGCGGATTGCAGGGCGCGCCGCAGCGCTGGCAGCGGCGGGCGAGATTGCGCAGTTGGTGGGAATGGGCACCCAGCTGGATCAATCTGCCGGGGCTTTGACAATCGCCGGGCGCAAGCGGCTTGAATTGGCGCGGGCGCTGGCGACCGGACCAAGGCTGTTGCTACTTGATGAGGTCATGGCGGGGTTGAATGCGACAGAAATTGCAGACCTAGTGACCGTCGTGCGCAAAATCCGTGACAGCGGCGTGACGATTTTTCTGATCGAACATGTCATGCAGGCGGTTATGAGCCTGTCAGACTACACTTACGTTCTCAACCATGGGGCAATGATCGCCGAGGGCCAGCCAAGCCAAGTGACAAAGGACCCAAATGTGATTGAGGCTTATCTAGGACATGGCGCTGCAAAACGTTTGTTGGAGATGGAGGCGGGTGCGGATGCTTGATATTCAAAACCTACACGCGGGCTATGGCCAGATGAAAGTTTTGCAAGGCATCGACCTCAATATCCAGCAGGGTGAAATTGTGGCGCTTTTGGGCAGTAATGGCGCAGGCAAATCGACCCTAAATAATAACATTTCTGGCATCTATGAACCGACTGCAGGCGCAATTTTGTTTGAGGGTGAAAATATCACCGGGCTGCGTTCTGAACAGGTTGTGCAAAAAGGCATTATCCATGTCCCAGAAGGGCGGCGCATTTTCCCAAATATTTCAGTGCGTGAAAATCTTGAGTTGGGCAGTTATCTGCGTGGACAGAAAAACCGAAAAGCCAACCTTGACCGTGTAGTCGGCGTATTCCCGCGCTTGCAAGAACGCTTCTCGCAACTGGCCGGAACCCTATCAGGGGGTGAACAGCAAATGCTAGCGATTGGGCGTGGGATGATGGCAGAACCGCGTCTGATGATCCTGGATGAGCCATCGCTTGGCTTGTCGCCGCTCTTGGTTGAGGAAATGTTTGGCCTTATTCAGGACCTCAATAAAACTGGACTGTCGTTTTTTCTGGTAGAGCAAAATGTGATGCAATCGCTTGAAATCGCCGACAGGGCCTATGTGATCGAAAACGGCAAAATTGTTTTATCGGGAAACACGGATGCTTTGCTGGACGATCCAGAGCTTAAAAAATCCTATCTTGGAGTATAGTATTAATGATTTTTACGGTAATGTTAAAAACAAAAGCCAAGACCGGACGTATTGGTCCGTTTTGGGGCCTGATGACAAAGCTCTCTAGTCTTTTGAGGTGGCTTTGCGCGCTGGCCTTGAGACACCGCGCGCGGAGGGGCAACCTCACATGACCGAACATTTTTCATTGCGTCAGCGGCTAGCCGCACCCGAGATCACCATAGCCCCCGGCGTCTATGATGCATTGGGGTCTGTTTTGGTGCAGCAGGCTGGCTATCACGTGACTTATCTGTCGGGTGCCTCGATCGCCTATACCCGATTTGGCCGACCCGATATTGGTCTTGTCGGGATGAGTGAGGTCGCAGACACTTTATCGGCGATCACCGAAAGAAGCAGCCTGCCGGTTATCGTCGATGGCGATACCGGATTTGGCAACGCTTTGAATGTGATGCGTACAGTACGATTGTTTGAAACCTGCGGTGCTGCGGCGATCCAGCTAGAAGATCAGACACTGCCCAAGCGCTGCGGCCATCTTGCAGGCAAAACACTCGTACCCCAAGGCGAGATGGTCGGAAAAATCAAAGCGGCACTTGATGCGCGCCGGCAGACAGAGACTTTGATCATTGCCCGCACGGACGGTATCGCAGTCGAGGGCTTTGATGCGGCTTTGGAGCGTGCCGACCATTATGTCGAGGCTGGTGCCGATGTTCTGTTTGTCGAGGCCCCGCAATCCCCAAGCCAGATGCAGGCAATCGTGGCAAGGTTCGGCGACCGCATTCCCCTGATGGCAAATATGGTAGAGGGCGGCATGACCCCACAAAAAAACGCCGCAGAACTGCAGGATATCGGCTATTCACTGGTGATTTTTCCTGGGGGGATGGTGCGGGCTATGGCCCATAGCGCACGGGCATATCTTGAGAGTTTGAATGCCCATGGAACAAACCAACCGTTTCGTGACCGAATGCTGGATTTCTTAGAATTAAATGAGGTACTTGGCACAAAAAATATGCTTGCAACTGGGGCGAGATATGATGCAAAAAACTTTGAGGATACCCATGATTGATCCTGTCACACTGGCGGTTCTGAAGGGCCGTCTGGAACAGATAGCTGACGAGATGGACGCCACGTTGTTTCGGAGCGCTTTCAACCCGATCATTGCCGAGGCGCATGACGCCTCGCATGGGCTATATCATGCAGAAACCGGTGACACATTGGTTCAAGGGAAATCTGGTCTGCCTATCTTCGTTGGGGCGATGTCTTTTGCTGTTAAAGCGGTGATCGAGAAGGCCGCAAAAGATGGCGATCTCGCCGAGGGGGACGTCTATATTTTCAACGACCCCTATGATGGCGGGACGCATCTGTCGGATTTTCGGCTGGTGCGCCCGGTCTTTCGCAATGGTGTTGTATTCTGCTATCTAGCCTCGGTCGGACATTGGCATGATGTTGGCGGTAATGTGCCGGGAAATTACAATCCGGTTGCGACCGAATGCTTTCAAGAGGGGATGCTGATCCCTTTGGTTAAATTATTTGTCAAAGGCGAGATGCGGCAGGATATCGTCGACATTCTCAGTGCCAATTCACGGCTGCCAGGATCGCTGTATGGTGATTTGAACGGTCAGATCAACGCCCTTGATCTTGGTTTGCGGCGGATGATGGCGCTGCTGGATGAATATAGCGATGAGACGGTTTCAGAGGCACTTGCCGAATTGCGCAACCGGGCCGCGACCCTGATGGCGGCAAACATCGCTGAATTGCCTGACGGGACCTATTCGGCAGAAGACTTTCTCGACAATGATGGCATTGTCGACATACCGTTGAAAATTGCGCTTGATCTGACCATCAAGGGCGACCGAATGGTGCTTGATTTCTCACGCAGTGCCAAAGCCTGCGCCGGGCCTGTCAACATTGCGCTCTCGACGGCGGTGGCGTCGGTCTATGTTGCGATCAAACATGTGTTTACAGATGTTCCGGCCAATGGCGGTGTGTTGGAGCCGATTGAGACGATTATTCCCGATGACTCTTTATTGAGTGTGCGGGCCCCAAAACCGGTAGGTGGCTATACCGAGACTATTTTACGCATCATTGATGTTATATTTTGTGCGATTGCGCAGGTCGCGCCCGAGCGGGTGAATGGCTGTGCCTATGGCACGATTAACGCGTTGTCTCTGGCCGGGCACCGTCAGAATGGCAGTCGCTGGGTGATGTTCAGCTTCTTTGGCGGCGGGCATGGCGGACATCCCTATGGAGACGGACTCAACCATGGCAATGCGCCAATTTCAACCGCAACCATCCCACCGGCGGAAATACTTGAGGCCGCTTATCCCGTTATGTTTACGCAATGGGCGCTGCGCCCCGACAGCGGCGGACCCGGCCGCCATCGGGGAGGCCTTGGTGCTGTTTATGAAATTGAATTGCTCGAGGAGACGGCCAATGCCTTCGTGTTCGGAGAGCGCGGCAAATTTGGCCCGCCCGGGGTGCTGGGTGGCGGAACCGGGGCCCGCAATGTATTTCGTTATGAGCAGAACGATGGCTATCACAGCCCACCACAAATTTCCAAAATGGTTGGCATCAAGATTACTCGGGGTCAACACCTCCGGCTTGAAACACCCGGTGGAGGCGGGTATGGCGCAGCAAATCAAAGGGACCCTAAAGCGGTGGCGCGAGATGTTGCATTGGGCTATGTTACGCCCGCAATGGCCGAGACAGATTATCTAGTGCGATTGGATGCGCACGGCGATCCAGACATGCCTGCCACCCAACGTTTGAGGAAAGCAGCGCAATCATGACCGATCATTCCTCTCGTTACGTTATTGGCGTCGATGTCGGTGGAACCTTCACGGATGTATTTTTCCTCAACGAGGCCTCTGGGCAGTGTCACGTGGCCAAAGTGCCCTCAACCTTAGAGGATCAGTCTCAGGGCTTTATAGACGGCATCAAGTCTCACGTTGCCGATTTTGCCCAGCTTGCCACAGTGGTGCATGGCACGACGGTCGGCACCAACGCGTTGTTAGAGCGCAAAGGCGCCAAAACCGGCATTATCACAACGACCGGATTTCGCGACACCTTGGAAATGCGCCGACGTGACCGGCCGCAAACATGGGGATTGTGGGGGGAGTACGACCCTGTTGTTTCCCGCGATTGCCGGGTTGAGGTGTCAGAACGCACGCTGGCAGACGGCACTATCCACGCTGTAGTCGATCCTGAAGAGGTCCGGCAGGCGGCGCTCTATCTACTCGGCCTCGGAGTTGAGGCGATCTGTGTTGTATTTATCAACGCCTATGCCAATGCCGCGAACGAACAGAGCGCTCTGCGCGCGGTAAAACAAGTCTGGCCCAATGATCACACCGAGGCTTCCAGCAACATCTTGCCTGAAATTCGCGAGTTTGAGCGCACCTCAACTACAACTTTAAACGCCTATCTTCAGCCCTTGGTGGGCAGCTATCTGCACAAGTTGGAAACGGCACTGTTGCAGGATGGCTTCTCGGGCGAGGTCTTGATCGTACAATCCAACGGGGGGGTGATGACGGTAGAGACCGCCCGGCGCCTACCGGTGCGAACCGCTTTGTCGGGTCCGGCGGCGGGGGTCATTGCCAGTGCGTACATCGCTACCGAGGCGGGGTTTCCCAATGTCATTACCTGTGACATGGGCGGCACCAGTTTTGATGTCTCATTGGTGGCAGATGGTGAAAGCGCGCTGAGCCCGCAAACCAATATCGATTTTGGGATGACAATCCGGACCCCGATGATTGAAATGACTACAATCGGCGCGGGGGGCGGGTCTATTGCCAGCGTGGATCGCGGCGGATTGTTGCGAATTGGGCCAGAATCTGCGGGCTCATACCCGGGGCCAGTCTGCTATGGGCAGGGCAATACGCGCCCAACCGTCACCGATGCCAACGTGGTGCTGGGACGCATCAATGCAGATAAACCCATTGGTGGCAAACTTGACCGTCTGGATGTCGATCGCGCCAAAGCGGCGATTGAGACCCATGTCGGAGCACCTTTGGACCTGTCTGTCATGGCTGCGGCCGAGGCGATTATCCGGGTTGCGAATTCAAAAATGGCAGGGGCCATCCGGTTGGTATCGATTGAACGTGGGCATGACCCTAAAAACTTCTCTGCGATGCCCTTCGGGGGGGGTGGTGCGCTGCACACGGGCGCATTGATGAAAGAAGTGGGGCTTCAAAGTGCTCTGGTGCCGCGCTATCCTGGTATCAACAGCGCGCTGGGGTGTACAATTGCCGATATGCGCCATGATTTTGTGCAAACCATCAATGGTGTGTTGGGCAGATTGGATATCGATGATCTGGACCAGCGCATGGTGGAATTGGCACAGCAGGGTCTCGGAATGTTACAGACCGCCGGGGTGAGCTTTGGCGGCACCGCGCTGCAGTTCGAGCTTGATATGAGCTATCAGGGCCAAACTCATACCGTTGATGTTGCAGTCCCGCTCGATCTTAAGGGGGACACCACGGGGGTCACTGAGGCCTCTGTCAGGGCGGCGTTTGAAACCCGCTATCTTGCGGTCTATGGCCGATTGCTTAACAACATACCGATCCGGGTTTTGAACTTGAGGGTGTCGGCACTCGGCAAACGGCCAAAATTCGATCTCACACTTTTGGCCCCAGCAGCGGGTGTTAGTCTGGCGCAGGCGCGTCGGGGGACGCGTCAGGTTTGGTTTGACGGAGCGTTTCATGAAACTGGCGTTTATGACCGCTTGCCGCTTTCAGTTGGGGAAATTGTGCCGGGCCCAGCGCTGCTGGAACAACCAGATGCCACAGTTTTTATCGAGCCTGATCTCACGGCGCGTGTTGATCATTTCGGCAATCTGGTTATTTCGCGCAAATGAAAGGATAGCACACGTGACTAAGCTAAATCTGGAACGTACGGCGCTTGTTTTAGTAGATATGCAAAACGATTTTCTGCATCCCGAAGGGGCGTATGGTCGTAACGGTCAAGCCTGCGATGCTATTGCGCAGCTGCCTGAGCGCTTGGCCCCGCTGGCAAAGGCGATGCGCGCGGCCGGAGGGTGGATTGTCTCCACCCATTTTACGCTGGTGCCAAGCAAGAAAGGGGCGCCGTTTATCTCGCCACATCTGCGCAGCTTACGACCGTTTCTGGGGGCGGGTGATTTCGCCTCGGGCAGCTTCGGCCACCAATTGATCGATAGCTTGCAACCGGCGGATTTGACCGTTGAGAAAATCGCATTTTCGGCATTTTATCAAAGCCGCTTGGAGTGGGTGCTCTCCCGCGCGGGTCTTGAAACGCTGGTATTTGGTGGCATTGTCACCAATGGTGGTGTCGCCTCGACGGTACGCGATGCCCATGTGCGCGATTTTCACAATATTGTGCTGTCCGATGGGTGTGCCGCGTTCAGCAAAACCGCGCATGAGGCCACCATTGCCTCGCTGTCGACAATTGCGCAGATAACAACCTGCAATGAAATGCTATCACAATTGAAGGTTTGAGGTATGGCGGTTCTGTCAGCCTCTGAGGCCCCCAAATTTCAGGTGCAAGTTGCAGCGTTGATCATTGGTGGCGGGGCTTGCGGCATGATCGCGGCGCTGGCAGCCAAAGACGCCGGCGCCGAACCGGTCATCGTCGAGCGTGACGCCGCCCCAAGCGGCAGCACCGCTTTGTCATCGGGGATGATCCCGGCCTGCGGCACGCGTCAGCAAGCCGATTGCAATGTCACTGATACGGTGCAAATTATGAGCGATGATATACAGCGTAAAGCCCATGAAGAGGCAGATGCGGTGCTGGTCCGGCGGCTTTGTGAACTGTCGGGGCTAGTGATAGACTGGCTCTGCGAGCGCCATGACCTGAACCTGACGTTAGTTGAGGGGTTCCTGTATCCCGGCCATAGTGCCCAGCGGATGCATGCCCCGCCATCACGCGCCGGGGCCGACCTGATGGCTGATCTTAATCGAGCGGTTGCAGCGGCAGATATTCCGGTGATGACGCAGGGCCATGTGACCGATTTGTATGCCGACACCAACGGCGGTGTAACGGGAGTACGCATCAAACGCCCGGACGGTGAGGTTGAATATATCGGCTGTGAGGTCTTGATCCTTGCGTGTAACGGCTTTGGAGGCAACGCAGACATGGTGCAAGCCCATATTCCGGATATGGCAGGCGCTCTATATTTTGGTCATCAGGGCAATCAGGGTGACGCGATCATCTGGGGTCAAGCCTTGGGTGCGGCCACGCGGCATTTGGGATCGTACCAAGGCCATGGTTCGGTTGCCGACCCCCATGGTATTTTGATAAGCTGGGCGCTGATGATGCAAGGTGGGCTGCAGATCAATCGTGATGGTAAACGGTTTTCCAACGAGCATCACGGCTATTCCGAGCAAGCGCGCCGGGTCATAGCCCAACCCGGCGGTATTGCCTGGAACCTATTTGACGCGCGGCTGTTGCAATTGGGGCGCGAATTTGAGGATTTTCGCCAAGCCGAAGCCTTGGGGGCTATACAACCGGCCCAGACTATTTCTGCGCTGGCGCAAATGATGTCTGTTCCTGTCGCGCAACTGACTGAAACACTGGCCCAAGTCGCGCATTATGCGTCTGGAACGGATCATGATGTTTTTGGCAGGGATTTTTCAAAAACCCCTGTTCTTGAGCCGCCGTATTATGCGCTTAAAGTCACGGGCGCGCTGTTTCACACGCAGGGCGGGCTGGCGGTCGATGGCGAGGCAAGGGTGTTGCGCCACGATGGCACGGCATTACCAAACCTGCTGGCGGGAGGGGGCGCTGCTTGCGGCGTGTCTGGGTCGCACGACTGGGGCTATCTGTCGGGCAACGGCTTGCTAACCGCCGCGACGCTGGGCTATCGCGCTGGGGTCACGGCCGCCAAGCTGCTGAGATGAGCGAACGCCGTCAAATCCGCGGCCTCTTTGAGGCGGATCCAGCTGCGGACCTTGACAGATTTGTCCGATGTGTCGTTATGAAAGCTGTCGCCAAGCAAGATCTGCAAGAGCCTCTAATTTTTGGCGACATCCAAATTTATAGAAATGAACGCGACAGATGATAGGTTCTCTAACACTGGTTGAAAAAATATGCGAAAGCCACCGTATCCTCAGCAAAGAGGGTATGGATTTGTTGTTTATCGACCGGCATTTTGTGCATGAAGGGTCGCATCATGCTTTTCACAAAATGTCATCATCAGGGCGAGAGGTACGGCATCCTGCGCTAACCTTTGGCGTCGCCGATCACTATGCGCCCACGGGGGCTGGAAACCCGAATGAAACGATGTCTGTTATGATCTCGCGACTGCGGACAAATACTGCGCAACACCGTATAAAAAGCTTTGATCTGGATGATGCACGTCACGGGATCGTGCATGTCACTATGCCGGAACAAGGGCTCAGCTTGCCGGGAACAACCATTGTATGTGGGGACAGCCATACCGCCACCCATGGCGCCTTTGGGGCGTTTGCATTTGGGATCGGGGCCTCGGAGGTTGCCCATGTGCTGGCCACGCAAACCCTTTGGCAAAAGCCGGTTGCGCCAATGCGGATTACGATCACTGGCTGTTTACCTTTTGGTACAAGCGCCAAAGATCTAGCGCTGTATGTGATCGCCCAGATCGGCACGGGAGGCGCGGCTGGATATGCGGTTGAATACGCAGGGGATACGATTGCCAGGCTCTCGATTGAGGGCCGGATGACCTTGTGTAATATGACTATCGAAATGGGCGCCCGGTCGGGCATTATTCCGCCCGACGACATAACACTTGCTTGGCTGAAGGGGCGGGCTTTGGCGCCTGTTGGCGCCGATTGGGACGCAGCTGTGGCGCAGTGGCGGGAATTGAAGTCTGATAAAAATGCCAAATTTCAAAAAGAGATCACTATAGAAGCCTCAAACGTGGTGCCGATGGTCACGTGGGGCACGGCACCAGATCAGGTGGCCGCGGTCACTGCAAAAGTGCCGTCTGATGGGGTCGATGACGCCGCACTGCGTTATATGGGGCTGACTGCAGGACAGGCGATCCAAGCGATGCCCATCGATCAGGCCTTTATCGGATCTTGCACAAACGGCCGCTATTCGGATTTGCTTGAGGCAAGCAGGGTGTTGCGCGGCAGTCAAATCAAGGTGCCTTTGCTCATATCGCCGGGGTCCGCCGAGGTTGCGCGGCAGGCAGAGGCAAACGGGTTGGTCGATATTTTCATCAAAGCGGGGGCCACATGGGCGCGCAGCGGATGCTCGCTTTGTGTTGGTATGAATGGCGATCGGGTCAAACCGGGCCAGCGCTGTGCCTCGACCTCCAATCGCAACTTTAAAGGCCGACAGGGCAAGGGCGCGCGCACCCATTTGATGAGCCCGGCCATGGTTGCTGCCGCCGCAGTGGCAGGATGCATCGTCGATGTCCGTCAACACGACGGATATAGACAATCTGGAGCGGTTTCGACATGAAACCCTTTACCGTATTGAACGGCGGCTGTGTTTTAATGCCCTACGAAAATATCGATACCGACCAGTTGATACCAGCCCGTTTTATGAACAGGACGCGCGCTTCTGGATATGGCGGATATCTTTTTTATGATTTGCGCTATAATGCCAGCGGGGGACAGATACCTGAGTTTGAGCTGAACAAAACGAATGGATCAGAGTTGATCTTGGTCAGCGGCCATAATTTTGGCTGCGGTTCATCGCGGGAGGCGGCGGTTTACGCGCTACTGGATTATGGGTTTCGGGCCATTGTGGCACCAAGCTTTGGCGATATATTTTGTAACAATGCAAGCAAAAATGGGCTTTTGACGGTGCCTCTGGCCGATCAAGAATATACGCGATTTGTCAGGCAATTATCACAATCAGAATTCAAAGATGTCAAAATTGATCTGGCAAAGCAAACGCTTGGATTCAAAACTTCTGCAACCTTTGGTTTTGAAATCGACCCCGCAATCAAACGCAAGATGTTGCAGGGGATTGATGATCTTGCTGAGACTTTGCAATACCAAGCCATGATAGAGAATTTTGAAACGAAGTACCTTCAAAACAAACAATGGCTATTTCCAAAATAAACTTAACGGTAGCCTACACCACTTTGTCGGCGGCATCCTCTGATGTGGTAGGCCTCTTCGTCATCTCAATCTCCTAATCAAAAAGATGAGCCAAAAATCCTCCGTTATTCAAATCCTCAAATCTGTCCAAAGAGTACTGTGGTCATCCCCCCATTTGTGGGCTGTTGGAAACTAGAACTACGCGGCCATTCTATACTGGTTCAGTTTCATAGCGGGTGTGATGCCGCCTATCCCCATGTTGGGGCGGTGGTTGTTGTAAGTCCCAAGCCATTCGTTGCGCACAGTTTTGTTTTACCACTCAAGGTAAGCGTTTTGTTGCGGTTTTCCTGACTGGATGTAGCTTAGCGTTATGTGGTGCTTACTGGCCCACTCGATGAGCTTACCACTGACATATTCCGCCCCGTAACACCTTCGGAATGATTCTGATTTAGAGGCTGTGACCACAAATGGTGGCGATACTCCGGACGCAGCCGGACACATGATCCATCTACTGCCCGACAGGGCGTTGCGCCGCGATATTTCGAGAGGGATTCAGCCGGAGCCGCTCTTTCTTAGTTTGCTTCATTCGCTCTTTAAGCCCTTCGCATCGCCATAAACATTCAATACGTTTGTCGTTCACTTGCCGGTCTACGTCTCGCAACAGGGCAGCAACTCGCCGATTGCCATACCGTCACCGACATTCGTTTAAAGCGATTTCTACGCCTTGGGCTATACAAGCCTAACCGTGGCACCGCCAAAAGTGGGCAAGTCAATGCTGGCCCTGGCTGAAGCAATCGACAGAGCAACCGGGCAAGGCATCCTGACAAGCTACACGAGGGAGCCGCTACGCGTCCTATATTATAGACGTGCTAGACGCCAGGGTCTCAGCGCTGCTAACGCACTATCAAATCGACCAGGCTGATATCGTCGGCAATCTATACGCCGTCAGTGGCATCAGCCACGATGACTTTTGGCTGATCGGCGGCCCCAATGGAATAATAAACGAACCCCCTATTTGCCCAGCTAGAGACATTTATCAACACCAACAAAATCGATGTGGTTATATTTGACCCGCTGCAAGATCTGTCGCGCTCACCAGAAACAAACGAAATATTCAGAGCCATCGGCCAGCGCATAAGACTAATGGCTACCAAGACCGAAACCGCCCTTCATCTGGTTCACCACACCAGAAAGATCCAGCAAGGCGTCAGAGCCTCAATAGACGATGCCAGGGGCGGTAGCGCACGGCGCGGCACGTCGAGGTTCAACCGCATTCTAATAAGCATGTCCGAAGACGAGGGCGTCAAAGCCGGGATCGAAAACCACAGATTTTACTTCCGCATTGCTGACGCCCAAAGCGACCCCTATAAAAAACAGTGAACCGGAAAAACGCAAACAGCCACCTGTTTGAATATAGATTTAAAACCGATGAGAGCCGCGTGATTGTTGAAATCACGCGGCTCTCTGGAGTTATAAGCAACGGTCAGGGTGGACTAGATTGTTGCGCGAGTAATTGCTCCAATCTTGACCTTCGCGAGAGCTAGGGCGTTCAACGCTTGATCGAGAGCCGCCTGAGCCTCTGCCGCTTGCTTACCTGTCGGATAGGGGCCAGAAGGTGGCAAGTCTACCGTCTCCTGATGAACCCATGCAAATGTGACCCCAGTGGCAACCTCTGCGATCCTGCCACCATTCAAACCAAACCACGCCGCGATGTCGTGCTGTCGATCACCACGTGCGAGCATTCCTTTGACAAGCGCGGCGTCATACTCAGTAAGACGGACACCGCTTATTTTTGCTCTACTTCCCATCACTCCACTACCTCCAAAACTTGTTGTTCGGGCGGTGTCAGAGACCTAACTTCTGCATCCGTTAACGATAGGCCAAGCGAACGCTTCACAAATGCTTTTGTTGCTTGTCTCGATTGACGGTTTGAAGAAACCGAGCCAGCAATTATGCATACTCCATTCCATTCTGGGTTTGATTTTTTCCAGTCTATTTTGGTCAGTAGCGAAAGTCGCTCTTCCCAATCATTTGGGAACTCGCGCATCATCTCTGCTCCTGCACCGCCGATGGCGCGCATAACCGTTGCATGGGATGCTAGGCTATCTTGGCGGAGCTCCATAGCACGCATATGCTGTTCCTTTACAGAGCCCCATACAGGCATATTCTCCGAAACAACTCTCCAAAATTTCACTGCCACAGCTGTGATTTCGTGATGGCCTTCTTCGTCCTCTTCGCTCTCACCAGCCACATCATGAAACTTCAGAAGTTCTTTGTTGGCATCGTACATTGTGGACAGAGTAAAAAGCTTTGGGGAGCGAATGCCAATCGAGATTGCATCACGATCGACCATGCCGTCGAATGCGTCGACAAGTTTGATCACTTCCAAAGTTAGACGAGAAAAAGGGTCACGCTTGTCATAAAGGATATCAAGTGACTTTGAGGTCTTCTGCACAAACCTATTGAGGTCGGAAAACATCTGCTGCATTCGATCTCTATTTTCATATTCAAAGAGAAGAACCGAGATCGTTTCATCACCCAATGCAGGGTTCTCTTTCATAGCGTGAGCGATTGCTGCGCAACGGTGTTGACCATCATTGATGACAAACTCCGCCTCATCAAAATCCATAGCTACCGTGCCAAGGCTGTCTTCTTCTCCAATAGAATTAAACTCAACATTGCATTTGTAAGATGCTGTAATGGACGCGAAGAGGTAACCATCTTCGTTCTCAGTAATATATTTTGAAATGTGAGGAATTCGTTTTTGGTTAAGAACCCTCTGCTCACGCTCCTCGGGCGTGAACTCAGCCCAATCTCTAAAAGTCAACATTTTTGGTACAACGCGCAGTGGCATCATACATGAGTAGTATGTTCGGCCACCGATGGTGCCCTTCATTGCGGGAAAAGTGACTTTCATGGCTTAACTCCTTTGGCAAAGCTCAGATGGAACTGCGGGTTAGATGCTGATACAGCTCAGTCCGCAGCGTGAGAACAGCTCACATTTTTTCTATACAGAGCTCTAATGTTTTGGTTAGATTCCCCTGTATCTGCCTTACACCCATCCTGCTGGGCGCTTTCAAAATATCCAAGACAACGCTCACACCAGAGCCTGACGTTTCTCTAAAGCCATTCGTTTTGCTATTTTATGAATACTACACCGATCTTTACCGCATGTCGGAGGCAGAGGATTGGATGCAAGACGCCCAGCGCATAGTGTTTATGGGAACATCGTTTAGCGTTAATATAACCAGTATCGCCTCACGCACTGCTCTCACAAACGAAGCTGCGATTGAGGTCGTTGACCCCCAACCGATTGATCTTGGCTACGAGAGAATCGAATATCACAGGATGACTGCTGCCGGCTATGTTTCAGACAGATTGGTGTTGCTGTGCCTCGATATCACCGAGCTAGGCTCTTGGGGCAGCGCCCAGTTGCTGAACTGGCTACCAGGTATCTGACGGAGGCCTCAGAGCGTCTGCGTCCGGGGAGCTCCAAGTCAGTGCGCTTCGCCTTGGAGCTCCTCGTATCTCACGCGGGAGAGGCACAGATGCGTGACCTCAGCCAAGCTCTGGGGCGAGAGGTGCTGGGGTATATCTCCAGGTTGTCCCCCAATGTCAGGAAGTACTCCGATGCTAAGGGGGCCAGTCTGGCAGACCTAGCGGCACTGTCAGAGGAGAATGAGGCAACAACCCTGAAGCCCCAGACCCAGGCTCGTATCTGGGGGCAGTTGCAGCACTTCCTTGACTGGTGTGTGCAGTCTGGGGAACTAGAGGCCAACCCTTGGGAGGGTCTCGCAGTGAAGGCCAAGCCTGAGGTCAGCCCTCATGGGGTCCTAACTGATGCCCAGGTCGTCCTGTTGCTCAGCAGGAAAGATTGGGTACTGCACAAAATTCTACTGTTCTGCCTACTCACAGGGCTGCGCTCTGGGGAAGCCTGCGGGTTGCTGGCTGAGGATGTCGTCAGCAAGGGCAACCTCGGGAGGTTCGTCAGGGTGGCACCCAATGACATCAGGCAGCTGAAGTCCAAGGCTGCCCAGAGAGAGGTGCCACTGCATAGCATCCTAGAGAACTTGCTGGATACGTCCCTGCCGACCAAGGGCAGGCTGTTTCCGACGATGACCGTAGACAAGGTGGTCAAGCGGTACGCGTTCCTAAGGCGGCAACTCCCGGAGCTCAAAGGCACTGTGTTCCACAGCACCCGCAAGTGGTTCATCACCCAGTGTGAGCGTACAGGCACCCCCGAGCACTTCACTGCAAGTATCGTGGGGCATCAGTCTGCGAGGTCAGAGAACAAACTCACCCATAGGCTGTACTCAGCAGGTATCAGTGATGAACAAAAAAGGGAGATTGTGGAGAAGGTAAGGTTGGCAAGGCTGTGACATAGGGCTGACTGGCGTTACGACCAAGAGGACCTACCCTGCGTCTCGCATGAGATGTGGGGTGAGATAATTGATTTGGACCGCGTTGCTTGTAAAAATCCTTCGGCAAGGTAGCCGTGGACGGAAACGCCTTTTTTATTCACGCATCAAGCTCGAATCAAATTCTACCGTCGCGCTCGCTGAGTACCACCAGTTATCAAGCGCATAGAATTAGGCTATGCAAGCAATGTGATGCGTGTTCTCGTTCTTCTGGCAGTGCCTGTGGGAGGTTGAATGTGCGGCGCTGTGACGTTACTGGTATCACGTACAAAAAAAGAATCAAACTGATGCTCCCACCGACCAAAATTAAAGGTATCACTTGCATCTTGCGGTTGGTTGATTTTACTGACGCTGAATTCCTTTTTGGATTGCGAAGTGATCCCGTGTTGTCACGGTATATTTCGCCAGTCACGGGGCAAGTGGAGGATCAAGTATCCTGGATCGCTTCCTATAAAGCACGTGAGGCGGCAAAAACTGAGGCTTATTACATCATCGAAACGCTTGACGGATGCGCATTTGGTACCGTGCGGCTTTATGACATCAAGCTCGGAGAATTTACCTGGGGCAGCTTTATTTTAACAGATGTCAAGCCGGGCAAAGCGGCTTTGGATGTTGCGGTGCATTCACTGGAGATTGGGTTTAGCACTTTTGGTTGCAACTGCGCCAAGTTAGATGCCAAATCTCAAAACAAACATGCTTTGAGCTTTTACGACCGCTTTGGGATGACTCGTTATGGTGAAAAAGACGGTAGTGTCTTGATGCACTATGATAGGATAAAATTTGATGCTAATCGGGAACGCCTTTTGGAAATTATACAAAATGCCCATACATAACGTTGAGGTAGACGGTGCCTATCTGATCGATCTTCCGGCGATCACCGATCCGCGCGGGGATT
>ENA-OQVM01002051-OQVM01002051.1-marine-metagenome-genome-assembly--contig:-NODE-2051-length-24633-cov-8.057013_pt1 | contig 24633 bp, 22 predicted proteins | sample MGYA00237776_ERZ505498 | MGnify/ENA primary metagenome ERZ505498 (study PRJEB26159, sample SAMN06265151) | marine metagenome | isolation source: Helgoland LTER site | place: Germany:Helgoland, sampling... | reverse complement strand
GATTTTTAGCACAGCCGACTAGCTTCAGCTTGTTACTCATTTACCATTTTTACCTATAGCAGTCGCCGCTTATACCAAAATGGCCCAAGGTTATCTTGTTTAGGTTGTCATGTTCGAAATTCCAAGTGACGAATTCAAGATGGAAATTAAAGAAAAAATCTTAGGCCCTCAGGATGTTCAAGATAAATTCGAGAACCCAGAAGATATGGAAGAAATTCCTGGATAAATCTAAGATTTAGGATATGGTACTCGCCGAATTCGAGAAAATATGGGAAGCATGCTTTCATTAGCTGCCCTTTGGGTGCTTAAAAGTTTTTTACTTGAAACAATCTTTCCTGCTTTTATTGAATGGATCAAGAACAGCCACGATAAGAATGTAGATGAAGATAATCTCAAAGTAGAATCTGAAACTGATGAAGATGAGATCTTGGATGAAATTAAAGAAGCTGGCCTGTCGAGCGCGAATGAGGCGCTCCGTGTTCTGGCTGGGATATCGAGCAGCATAAACACGGCTGGTGGGAGAGATCAAATTCTGGATATCAGAGGTTTTGGTGAGTCCGCATCCAGCAATATCGCTGTCTTGGTAGATGGTATTCGCCAAAATGAAGGTGATAGCAAGGGGGTCGATTTGTCTTGGATTCCCTTGGAAAGCATTGAGCGAATCGAATTGTTGCGAGGCAGTGGTGCTGTGCTGTACGGCGAGGGTGCTACCGGTGGTGTTATTCATGTCATCACGAACAAAAATGTAGGAGCCAGTAGTGGCACTATTGCGGTGGGTGTAGGGAGCCTAGGGCGTCGTGAAGGGCGCTTTGTAAAGCGCTTTGAATCACAAAACTGGGTGCATAGCATCGCTGGTAATCGATTTTTATCGGATGGCCATCGAGAAAATTTCGCAACTGAGGAGGCTAGCCTTAATTGGGCCGCTAACTGGGACGACGGCGCTACCCGTTTCGGGGCACTCATTGCTTCGCAAGCCACCAATACAGGTCTGCCTGGTGGCTTGAACTTGGATGATTTTCAAACAAGACCTACACATACTTACACGCCAAACGATCGAGGAGAAGGGACCCTTGACAGTCTCACGCTTTCAGCAGAAACGGACATAGGGGCGGATTGGCGCGCAGCCGTGGACATTTCGAGACGTGTTAGGGCAGTGAGTGCGAATTATGTAGCTAGCGGCTACACAACCGATAGTCACAACCGGACGACCCGTTTGGGTGGTCGACTCTGGTGGGAGGGAGAGCTCCTTGGTGTGCCACAGACAGTTACGGTTGGTTTAGATCAAGAGAGGTGGACAGAAGACCGATTGGGTCCGTTCATCTCACAGCGGTCCGATGCAATTTATGCGCGACAAGCGATAGAAATTAGTCAAGCGTGGACCGCCTTTGGTGGCGCGCGAAGGACTGTTATTGAACGTAATGCTTGGGGTACGACGGCGGGCTTGTTAACTGCGAGTGAGAACAGTTGGGAGCTTGGCGGGAGTTACGTTGGCGTGCCAGAACATAAGACTTTCGCACGGGTGGGTTCTAGTCTGAGGCTGGCGAAAGCAGACGAATTCATTTGTTACGTGCAGTGGGGGTGCGGACTTCTAGTCAACGCTTTGTTGCCTCAGACGTCTAACGATATTGAGGTTGGGCATGAATGGGCGATGAGTGGTCAGAAGAATGAGCTGCGCATATATCGAAGCGAAATCACCAATGAAATTGGTTTAGACGCTAGTTACGTCAACGTCAATTACGATCCAACTCTAAGGCAGGGTATTGAATATGGGCTGTCATGATCATACCCGGGTTTTGGTTTTTGATAATATTTTTAATGAAAAAAGTTTTTTCTATAAACGGTATCTTGTTTTCGGCATTGGCCGTTAGCGAACGATGATTTGCCGGTGGCTTTAGTATCATGGCTCTATTTGGCTAGCGATCAATTTTCCTTGTCAAGATCAATGGCCAATGAATAGATGATTTTCCGCGATTGGCCAGAAATCTGGCTGACCGTCTGCACCGCATCACGAAGGCTTGTTGCCTGCATTTCTTCACGAAGCATTGCGGTTAATTTGGCGGTATCGAATGTATCATCGCTTGCCGTCATGCCGCTAACCAGAATGACAATTTCGCCTTTGGGTGGTGCCGCTTGTTGATAAAATTCGGCAAGCAGCGCCAGCGTGTCGCGGTGATAGGATTCATGCAATTTGGTTAATTCGCGAGCAATGACGGCCAGCCGATCGCCAAATATTTCATGCATGATTTGCAAGCTGGCACCAAGACGGCGCGGTGAGTCAAACCAGATGCTTGTGACGCTAAGATTGGCAAATTCGCGAAAGGCTGTTTTTGCGGCTTTCTGACTATGTGGCACAAATCCGGCAAATAAAAACCGGTCACTTGGCAGGCCTGCGGCGGCAAGACCAGCCAGAACTGCGCTTGGTCCGGGGATTGCCGTGACCGAAATCCCCGCATCATGGCAAGCGGCAACAAGCTTGTATCCCGGGTCGGAAACAAGCGGCGTGCCAGCATCGCTCACTAGTGCGACCATCTTACCGCTTTGCAAGGCGTCAAGCAGCTTTGGCCGCATGGTTTGTCCGTTATGATCATGATAGGGCATGAATTTTGCCGCTGTACGCAAACCGGTTAGCGTCAATAATTTGCGCGTCATTCTGGTATCTTCACATGCCAGAATATCGGCTTTTTGCAGCCATTCGGCCGCGCGCGGCGATAAATCGCCAAGATTGCCAATCGGTGTTGCGATGACCACCAATTGTCCCGCGCTTTGCGTCATGATTTTGGCCGCCTGAATTGCATGGATAAGGCGGCCAGTATAGGGCGATGGCAAGATACCTCACAAGTGCATAATGCAAGGTAATCATGGTTTGATTGGGAATGATGCTGGATCGAAATTTGCAACAATGACAAGCTTGGCAAAAGTCGTCATGGTAAAATGTGATCAAGCCCGGGGGCATATTTTGAGGAATCTTGGCTGAAATTTCTATGAAAGCCGAACAAAAAAATGCCAAAATTTGGTAGGATGTTTTGGATATGCGAAATATGTTTGAAAATGACCGGGCAAACCAATCAGGCCAAAGCTTGATTAAGGATTGTCACTTTTGCTGGTGGCAGACCAAAGGGTTGATTGCGGCTGTCACGATGATTGCGCTTGCTGGCTGCCAACCGGCCACCATGTCATCACCATCAGTTCCGGCCGTATCAAAAACAGCCCTGTCATCACAAATTCAACAAACCTCTCCCGTATCGAAATCAAGGATATCAGAACCAGACTTAGCCGCGCCATCAAGCCAGACCAGATCAGCCATTAATCGAACCGCACCCGACAGTTCCCCTGATGTAAAAAAACCTGATCAGGACAGCACAACCGATCTTGCCGCGGCAAATGCGATTATGGATTCGATCATCTGGCAATTTCAGACCGATAATAAAGTGATTGAAACCACCGAACCAACGATACCAATTGGCGCTGATCCATCGCTAAGTGATGATGCGCTTGATGCGGCGTTTGCGCTTTTATCAAGCCGGATTCGGCCGCAAAGCTTTGAGCCGGTTTTTGAGATGCCGCCAAAAGGTGAGGGGGTGATTCGTGTTGGGCTTTTGGTGCCGCTAAGTGGTGAATATGCAGCGCTTGGCATGGAAATTCGGCGAAGCGTTGAAATGGCCTTATTCAAAATCAATAATCCCAAGATCGAGATTTTATTTCTCGACACAAAGGGTGGTGAAACCGCTGGCAATGCGGCAATGACCGGCTTGAATAGTGATGTTGATATTTTCATTGGCCCGCTTTTCACCGATGCGGTGACGCAAGCACGCGCTGTCACCGACCAGCTTCGTGATGGTCGCGCGCGCCCACCAATGCTATTGCTGTCAAATAATGTCGATGTTGCCGGTGCCGATCGCTGGTTGATGGGCTATCTTCCCGAACAGCAGCTTGATGGTTTGCTTGGTCACGCGGTCAGCACGGGAAAACGCCGTTTTGCCCTGATTGCGCAAGACTCGCTTTTTGGGCAACGTCTTTTGACGCATGCAAGCCAACGTTTGGCCGATTTTGGGTTAACGCCTGAAGCGGTGCGCGTGCTAAGCGATGATGAACTTGCCGATGAAACCAATCTGAAAAATGCCATTCGCATTTTTACCCGCTATACAGCGCCAATTGACGAAGCACCACTTGCCGACAGCCCGTTTGACGCGGTGATTTTTGCGGGTGATCCGGCTTTTGCGCTTCGCACCGCGCCGGTTCTTGCCTTTTATGATGTTGGGCCGGATCGTGCGCTTTATCTTGGCAATGCCTTATGGAATCAGCATCAGCTTTTGGTTGAACCATCGCTTCAAGGTGGGCTGTTCTCAACACGCCCAAGCAATCTTGATGCGCGTTTTGATGCTGACTGGACTGAAATCTGGGCAGAGCCTGCCGGCCAGTTAGCGCGGGTGGGGTTTGATGCGATGGCGCTTGTTGCGGCTTTGGCAAAATCAAACCATCGCGATTGGTCGAAACAGCTTGTGAGCAATAGCGGGTTTCAAGGCTATAGCGGGGCGTTTCGTCTGCTGCCAAACGGGCGCAATATCCGTAGTTTTGAATTGCGCAAAATCAGTAAGGGCGAGGCCAAGATCATTCGTCCGGCACCAAACAAAATTTAACCACCAAAATTGCTGCTCGGCTGGCTAGGGGGCTATTGTGCCAGTTTGGCTAGCGCAAAATTGTCGATAAAATATGATTTAACCGCAACCGCCCATCATCACTGGCGATTAATCTGGATTGATTTGGCATGCGCCGAAGCCAGCCAGCCGCAATCGCCTGTTCAACGCCGTCCCCATCAAGCCAATCATCACATGGCCCACAAAGATTTTTGATCACGTCAAGATCAATACCGTTTGTTAGGCGAAGCCCCATCATCACCATTTCGCTCGCCCAATCAGCCGGCGAGTCAATTTGCGTCTCGTCGATGCCATGGCCTTTTGCTGCCACCGCATCTAACCATCCTGCCGGACTGCGTCTTGTCACAGTGGCGTTGCGGGTCGCAATATTTTCGGCTGGATCAAAAAGCGCAAACCGGCCATGCGCGCCAGGCCCAACACCAAGCCAGTCACCCGCCTGCCAATAGGTTAGATTATGCCGACATTCCTGACCGGGCGCTGCATGATTGGAAATTTCATAGGCTGGCAAGCCAGCGGCATGGGTCATTTGCTGCGTCATTTCATAAAGATCGGCAGCGCGATCATCATCAAGCGCCATCACCTCACCACGCCGCTGTCTTGTGTGGAAGATGGTTCCAGCTTCGATCGTCAATTGATATAAAGATAAATGCCCAAGCCCAAGCGACAACGCCTGACCAAGCATGTCTTGCCATGCTTTTGGGCTTTGATCGGGAAGCGCATAAATCAAATCAATCGAGACGCGGTCAAAGGCCTTTTTGACCTTATCAAGGGCGTGTAGCGCATCGGCAGCCGAATGTTCACGGCCGAGAAATTTTAAACTGGCATCGTCAAGCGATTGCACCCCCATTGAAACACGGTTCACGCCGGCTTTTTGAAATCCCAGCATGGCGTCTGCTTCAACCGAGGTCGGGTTGGCCTCGGCGGTGATTTCGATATCACCGGTAAAGCCAAATAAATCTTCGGCATGGCGGATCAATCTTTCAACCAATATAGGCGGCATCAATGATGGCGTGCCGCCACCAAAAAACAGGCTTGATAGGGGCGGGCGTGATGGCATTAATGACGCCATATGTGTCATTTCGGTGCATAAGGCATCGCCGAAAATCTTGCTATCGACATCATTGCTGACATGCGAATTGAAATCACAATAGGGGCATTTGGCGCGGCAAAAAGGCCAATGAAGATAAAGCGCAAAAGGCCGGCTGGCCTGATCAAAAACCACCGATTGTGCCTTACCGGCCATCGGCTTTGCCAAAACAGCGTGCCAGCAATTGCGCAAATGCGTCGGCGCGATGGCTAATGGCATGTTTGGCATCAGGGTTCATTTCGCCAAAACTAATCGTGTGACCATCGGGTTGAAAAATCGGATCATAGCCAAATCCCATTGTGCCGCGCGCCGGAAACACAAGCTGGCCTTTCACTTTGCCTTCGACGCAAACCTCATCCCCATCTGGCCAGACAATCGCAAGCGCACAAATAAATTCGGCGCTATGATCGACGCTGCCGGTTTTTGCAAGCGCGGCCTCGACAGCATCCATGGCAAGGTTGAAATCACGATCCGGCCCAGCCCATCGTGCCGAATAGATTCCCGGGGCGCCATCAAGGGCTGTTACCGCCAAACCCGAATCATCGGCAAGTGCTGGCTTGCCCGACGCCATGGCCGCTTCGCGTGCCTTTAAGATTGCATTGCCGGTAAAGCTGGTTTCGGTTTCATCAGGTTCGGCAAGACCAAGATCGGCAGCTGATAAAATATCAATATCAAAACCGGCAAATAGCGCGCCAATTTCGCGCATCTTGCCAGCATTATGCGTGGCAATGACAAGCGTATCTTCGGTAAATTGGCGATCGGCCATGATCGGATCTTTCATCTTGGTTAGGGCTTTTTAAAAACCGGCATCTTGAACCGCACGGCGTTGCAGATCAAACAGGCTGTTGCATCCACTTTCGGCTAAATCCAGCATTTCATTCAGGCTTGCCCGTGAAAAAGGATGTTCTTCACCAGTTGCCTGAATTTCAACAAGCTGGCCATCGGCGGTCAGAATGAAATTTGCGTCAATTTCGGCGGCGCTATCTTCGTCATAATCAAGATCCAGAACGGCTTGGCCTTGATAGATGCCGCATGAAATAGCGGCCACCTGACCGGTCAGCGGTGATTGCGTGATCGCGCCTGCCAAAAGCAATCTTTCGCAGGCAATTCGCAGCGCAACCCATGCGCCGGTGATGGCGGCTGTCCGCGTGCCGCCATCTGCTTGAATCACATCACAGTCAATTTTGATCTGGCGTTCGCCAAGCGCGCCAAGATTGGTAACAGCGCGAAGCGATCGTCCGATCAGACGTTGGATTTCGAGCGTGCGGCCACCTTGTTTGCCGCGAGCCGCTTCACGGTCGATGCGGCTATGGGTTGAACGTGGCAACATACCATATTCAGCGGTTACCCAGCCCTTGCCGCTATTGCGCAAAAATCCAGGAACGCGCTCATCAATTGATGCTGTGCAAAGAACATGCGTATTGCCAAATTTGGCAAAGCATGATCCCTCGGCATGAAGCGAAACCGATGGTTCAAGTGAAACAGAGCGAAGCGCGTCAAGGGCGCGGCCGGAAGGGCGTGTCATGATAAATATCCTTTGTTGCAGCGTTCGAGCTGGTTAAAGCGATATGCCAGTGAAGTAAAGGGATAAGGTAATTTGCCGCATCTCTGTTTCTTCGATTGACCAAATGGCTTGGGCTATCCTAAATTTTCTGCATGACAGATGCCAGTATAAAGGACCTCAAACCGCGCAGCATGGAAATTTTCCATGAGCTGGTCTCGGCCTATTTGGAAGATGGCTTGCCGGTTGGGTCAAGCCGGCTTGCCCGATCAGGCAAATTTGACTTTTCGCCCGCCTCAATCCGAAGCAAGATGAGCGACCTTGAAGATGCAGGGCTTTTATTTGCCCCGCATACATCGGCTGGTCGTGTGCCAACCGAAACCGGCCTTCGGCTTTTTGTTGATGGGCTGATGGAATTTAACCGCGATATTCCGGCAGAGCAGCGCCAGTCGATTGACAGCGAATGTGCGGCGCGTGGAATCAGCCTTAACCAGCTTCTTGATAAAACCAGCAAAACCCTGTCAGGGCTGTCGAATTGCGCCAGTCTGGTTTTGTCGCCAAGCAGCGAAGCCGAGTTACAGCATTTTGAATTTGTCCCAATCGGCGTTGATCGCGCCTTGGCGGTTTTGGTGCGGTCGGACGGGCAGGTTGAAAACCGGTTGATTGATTTACCCGCCGGCGTTCCAGCGTCAGCGATGACGCGCGCGGCGAATTATATGAATGCCAAATTGAAAAATAACAGCATGATCCATGCGGCAAGCCTGATCCGAAATGAAATTGCCCAACATAAGGCCGAACTTGACGAGCTGACCACAGTTCTTGTCGAACAGGGGCTTGGCATCTGGTCAGATGGTATTGGCGGAGATGATGCGGCGCTTATTTTGCGTGGGCAGGCTAATCTTCTTGATGATATTCAGGCGGCGGAAGGCCTTGCCGAAATTCGTGGACTTTTTGATGCATTGGATGCGCGCGAAAATGCGCTTCGGCTTTTAGATGCAACACGCGATGGCGATGGGGTGAAAATTTTTATTGGCGCTGAAAACAATCTTTTTGCCAGCACCGGCTGTTCATTGGTGATTGCGCCTTATCGGAATAATGACCGGTCGATCATTGGGGCGATTGGCGTTCTTGGCCCGCGCCATATGAATTATGCGCGGATTATCCCGATGGTTGATTATACAAGCAAGGCGATTGACCGCGTTTTGGGTCGTTAACGATCTATTCCCAGCGTGATGATTTACAGCGCGGTATAAAGTGTTCTGACCCAGCTTTGAATGCCGTTAAAAATATCAATTGCCATTATCTGTGTTTTCACCAAACCCACTTTCAGCGTCACCAAAGAGGCGGGTTCCAATTGAAACCCGACCGCGCCGATAAAAAGCCCGATGACAATGGCCAAAACAATGCCGCGCCAGCCGGGTAAACGCCGCCAAGGGCGGGTTGGCAAGGGTGATGTGCAATTTGGGCAGACAAAGCGCAAAGGCGCACTGATTTGTTTCATTTTTGGTAGATATAACGCCAATTTGCAGGATCCACAGCGGTGCCGAACCACCCCGCCACTGGTTTTGCTCAATTGGTCCGTTGGCAAAAAAAACGAATTTTCACAATCATGGCACTGGATTGGCATATCACCATAATTACGAACCAGTTCGGGCAAAATCACTAATGCCTGACAATGCGGGCAGGTTTGGTTCATGCGCGTGATCTCCATCATGGTCGCGAGGGTGAAATGGCCGTTTCATGACAGCATAGTTTGATATGGCTAATAAAACGTTAGCGCGATGACGAAAACCGCCAATCTAGATTTTTTTCGGGCTGGGGTATTTTCGGGCTGGGATATTTTCGAAACCGATCTTGTGACATGGCATTATTGAATCGGGCTTGCAACGGCAAAGCGCGCCGGTGATCGGTCAGTTATGTCAGGCTTGTGGTTTTGCGTGTTGCTTTTTTGGCGGCAGCTTTTTTTGTGGCTGGCTTTTTTGAAGCTGCCTTTTTTGCCGCAGTTTTCTTTGTGGCCGCTTTTCGCTTTGCTGGTTTGGCTTCGATGGCTTGGTTTCTTGGCGAGTCCGCCTTGGCAGCACCTTTTGGCGGTGTCGTTGTCAGCAATTCATAAAGCGATTCAGAAACAGCGTGACGAACCATTTGCGGTAATTCATTTGCCAGAACATTGCGAACCGCACTGCCAACCTCGCTCATCAAATCATGGCGAAGCTGGTCTGACATGATTTGCGGCTGTTGATCGATAATCTGGGTTTTCGGGGCTTTGCCAGCCCGATCAATGGCGGCGGCAATTTCGGCCATTGTGGCGTTGGAAAGCGATACATCATCGGCATTTTCCGATGGGTCGGTCTTACCAACAATATTGATCGCTGGTGGTGGCGCCTGACTTGGCAAAACCGTTAATGCTGGTTTTTCGGTTTGGGCATCAGCCGCCGGATTGGGTTTTTGTTCACGCGCCATTGCTGGTGGGGCGGTTGATTTGATCACCGCCATCATTGGCGTGCCATCTTTGATAACGGCTTCGGCTTCGTCGCACAGCGCTTCGATTGATTTCCAGATTTGCGCATTTTGCATAGCAGGCGTGTCCAACCATTATTTGGCCAAAGTGGTTATCATCCTCGTTTCATGCCTAATAATCATGCTGGCGTGATCCTAATGACGAGGATTTAATGTCTCATAAGTCAGCAAAAGAAACAATATCTTGTCAGGATTCATCAAATGTCGTTATCGCTAACTATGTCTTTGACGTGATTCAATATCGGATCATGGCAAAAAGACATATTTTTGCTGTTTTACTCTTGGCGAAGTCGCCAAGGATCACTAGATAAGGCTGGCGTTCCCTTGATGGAAGCGAAAAGGAAACAAAGATGACTGACCAAAAGACCACCAATGATGAAACGGCCCAAGACCCGAGCGCTCAAGACCCGAATGCCGAAACTGGCGCACAGGATCCGGCCGGATCAGACAAGGCTGCCACTGATGGCGCTATGGATGATATTCTGAATGACGTGCTTGCCGCCGCTGGCGCCGAAACCAAGGGTGATGCCGATGTGCAAGACCCGTTAACAGCCATGACTGCTGAACGCGATCAATTGAAAGACCAACTATTGCGGGCCTTGGCCGATACGGAAAATATGCGCCGCCGAAGCGAGCGCGAAGCTGCCAATGTTCGTAAATATGGCCATACGCCATTTGCGCGTGACCTTGTTGGCGCCATTGATAATCTGGCGCGTGTTGTCGAATCAGCGCCAGAAAATCTTGATCAAGCCGATGAAACCGTGAAATCGCTGATTACCGGTATCCAGCTTAGCTGGACCGAGCTGCAATCAGTTATTGAAAAACATGGCATTAAGCGTGTTGAGCCGCTTGGCGAGAAATTTGACTATAATTTGCATCAGGCAATGTTTGAAGTGCCAACCAATGACCAGCCAAGCGGCATGGTTCTTGAGGTTGTCCAGCATGGCTATGTTCTTCATGACCGGCTGTTGCGTCCGGCCATGGTTGGGGTTTCAAAAGCAGGTGATGCGGCTGGTGCAACCAGCAATGACCAATCAAAAACCGACGAATAGATATGAAATAAGACCCAGAATTAACGCATGATTTTGGTGCAGAAAGACCAGATTAAAGACGAATAAATGGGGGTGGATAGGGGTTAGCCGCAATCGTGGCAATGATCCTTTTTGACAGTTTTTGCTGTTTGATGCCTCCCCTCTTGTAACCGAAATAATAAGTCCTATATGGACGATAGATAGTTGAACAGCAGTGACAAAATCGGTCAGCCAAAGGCCGGTTACGCCCCGCCTTACGGGAACGGAATGTCTTAAAGGGCTACTCAATCAACGTCACCCCAAAAGGTAAGACAGTGAGTGGTCAGGGAAAGGAGCTTTAGATATGGCGAAAGTTATTGGTATTGATTTGGGAACGACAAATTCCTGTGTTGCCGTTATGGACGGATCCGAGCCACGGGTGATTGAAAACGCCGAGGGCGCACGAACCACACCATCAATGGTGGCCTTTGCAAATGGTGAGCGTCTGGTAGGTCAGGCCGCAAAACGCCAAGGTGTTACAAACGCGGAAAACACACTTTTTGCGATCAAGCGTTTGATTGGCCGCCGGTTCAAGGATAAATCCACAAAGGCATTTGCCGATCTGGTGCCATTTGAACTTGTTGGCGCCAAAAACGGTGATGCTTGGGTAAAGGTTGAGGGTGAAGAATATTCACCAAGCCAGATTTCCAGCTTTGTGCTTCGCAAGCTGAAAGAAGATGCCGAGGCCTATCTTGGCGAGACGGTTACACAGGCGGTGATCACGGTTCCGGCCTATTTCAATGACGCCCAGCGTCAGGCCACCAAAGATGCTGGCAAAATTGCCGGTCTTGAAGTGTTGCGGATTATCAATGAGCCAACAGCCGCCGCGCTTGCTTATGGCCTTGATCGCAAGGAATCAGGCATCGTTGCGGTTTATGACCTTGGTGGTGGTACGTTTGACGTATCGATCCTTGAGGTTGGCGATGGTGTTTTCGAGGTGAAATCAACCAATGGTGATACCTTCCTTGGTGGTGAAGATTTTGACCATGCCATCATTGAATTTCTGGCTGACTCATTCAAATCGAGTGATGGTATCGATCTTCGCGGTGACAAATTGGCTTTGCAGCGTCTTAAAGAGGCGGCTGAAAAAGCCAAGATTGAATTGTCATCTTCGATTCAGACTGATGTGAATTTGCCATTCATCACCGCCGATGCGACCGGCCCGAAACATTTGAATGTCAAATTGACCCGTGCCAAGCTTGAACAGCTTGTTAGCGGTTTGATTGCCCGCACGATGGAGCCATGTAAAGCGGCATTGAAAGATGCTGGCATCAAAGCGTCAGAAATTGATGAAGTGATTCTTGTTGGCGGCATGACTCGCATGCCGAAAATCATCGAACAGGTCAAAGACTTCTTTGGTACCGAGCCGCATCGCGGCGTGAATCCGGACGAAGTTGTTGCCTCTGGTGCGGCGATTCAGGCTGGTGTTTTGACAGGTGATGTAAAAGATGTGCTTTTGCTTGATGTCACGCCTTTGTCGCTTGGCATCGAAACGCTTGGCGGCGTATTTACCCGCCTGATCGATCGCAATACAACCATCCCAACAAAGAAAAGCCAGGTCTTTTCAACCGCTGATGATAACCAATCAGCGGTAACCATTTCGGTTTGTCAGGGTGAGCGCGAAATGGCCGCTGATAATAAAGCGCTTGGCCAGTTCAATCTTGAAGGCATCTCACCTGCCCCGCGCGGTGTGCCACAGATTGAGGTGACGTTTGATATTGATGCCAACGGCATTGTAAAGGTCAGCGCGAAAGACAAGGCCACTGGCAAGGAACAGGAAATTCGGATTCAGGCATCGGGTGGATTGGACGATGGCGAAATCGAACGGATGGTTGCCGAAGCCGAGGCCAATGCCGAATCTGATAAAGAACGCCGTGCCGAAGTTGAAACCCGCAATCAGGGTGAAGCGTTGGTTCATGGTGCTGAAAAAGCCATTGATGATCTTGGTGACAAGGCTGATCCACAGGCAAAAGCCGAAGTCGAAGCCGGAATTGAGGCACTTCGTGAAGCCCTTGATGGTGACGATATGGAAGCGATTTCATCAAAATCAGCTGAATTGTCAAAAGTGATGATGAAGATGGGCGAGGCCGCCTATCAGGCCGAAGCTGATGCCGATGGCAATGCTGGTGAGGCCAGTGATGATGAATCGGTTGTTGATGCCGAATTTGAAGAGGTTGACGCCGATTCAGATGACGGCAAAAAGAAAAGCAAATAAGCCAAAACAAAAAAGCCGGAGCCGTGATTGGCTCCGGTTTTTTGAATTTTCACGGCAAAAGTGGCAGGCATGAGCAAACGCGATTACTATGACGTATTGGGTGTTGAAAAAGACGCTGACGACAAGGCTATAAAGGCGGCATTTCGCAAGCTTGCGATGGCGAATCACCCTGATCGTAATCAGGGCGATAATGCGGCTGAAGACCGGTTTCGCGAAGCCAATGAAGCCTATGATATTTTAAAAGATCCGCAAAAACGCGCTGCCTATGACCGGATGGGTCATGCCGCTTTTGACCAATCCGCTGGTGGTGGGGGCTTTGGCGGCGGCGGCGGCTTTGGTGGCGGCGGCTTTTCCGATATTTTCGATCAGATGTTTTCCGAATTTTCGGGCGGCGGTGGCGGGCGGCAGCGCAATCAGGGTGGCAATGACCTTCGCTATGATATGTCAATCTCGCTTGAAGATGCCTTTACCGGATTGCAGCAGGATATTTCAATCACGGTACCGTCTGAATGTGATGGCTGTTCAGGCAGTGGCGCGGCTGATGGCAGCAAGCCAAGCACCTGTGGAACATGTGGTGGTGCTGGTCGGGTTCGGGCGCAGCAGGGCTTTTTTGCTGTTGAACGCACCTGTCATGCCTGTCAGGGCATGGGGCAGGTCATTTCTGACCCGTGCCGCACTTGTGGCGGTGAAGGCCGTGTTCAACGCGCCAAAACATTGGCAGTTTCGATTCCGGCCGGTGTTGATACCGGCACCCGGATCAGGCTTTCGGGCAAGGGCGAAGCCGGGCTTCGTGGCGGGCCGGCAGGTGATCTTTATATTTTCGTCAATGTTGACCCTCATCCAATCTTTGCCCGTGATGGCGGCAATCTGCATGCGCGTATTCCCTTGCCAATGACCGTTGCCGCGCTTGGTGGCAGCATTGATGTACCAACGCTTGAAGGGAAAATGGCGCGTTTAACGATCGAGGCTGGTACGCAATCGGGGCGTAAATTCCGCATGCGGGGCAAAGGCATGCCAGCCTTGCGGCGCGGCAATCCGGGTGATCAGATCATCGAGGTTCAGGTAGAAACACCAACCAATCTCAACAAAAAGCAAAAAGAGCTTCTTGAGGCTTTTTCAAATTCAGGCAATACCAGCCCTGAATCATCAAGCTTTCTGGAACGCGTCAAACGCATCTGGGCAGATAGCTAATTCTGCCCGATTACTGAGACGCTAATCCCGCAAACATGCCTTTTGATCGGATGCCGTTTGGGCACGGATATCATTTGAGGGCTTGCCCAACCATGCCTGCTATTTATATGCTGGCGGCGTGTAGGTGAAGCCGCCTATAATAACGCCAACAACAAAGATAACCGATAGCAGGCAAAGACACGATGCGCCCATAAGGCGCCGCCGTCAGGAATCGAGGCAGGATTATGATTAAAATTGCAATTCCGGGAAGCGCTGGGCGCATGGGCGGGATGTTGATTCGCGCGATTGCCGCCGCGCCTGATCTTGAACTTGTTGCCGCGACTGACGTGCCTGACAGCCCCTTTATTGGGCGTGATTCCGGTGAGGTGGCGCAAATTGGTGCGAATGGGGTGATGATTGGCAGTGATCCTGAAACGCTGTTTGGCGTGGCCGATGTTGTGATCGATTTTACCAGCCCGGCGGCAAGCCTTCACCATGCCAGCCTTGCCGCGGCAAAAGGCACCGCCATGGTGATTGGCACAACGGGTCTTGACGCCGAAGAAGAAGCCGCGCTGAAAGCAATGGCAAAAGACAATAGGATTATCTATTGCGCCAATACATCGGTTGGCGTCACTTTGCTGACCCAGCTTGTCGAAGAAGTGGCGGCCAAGCTAACTGACGGCTGGGATATCGAAATTTTGGAAACGCATCATCACCATAAGGTTGATGCGCCATCAGGAACCGCGCTTGCGCTTGGCAAAGCGGCGGCAAAGGGGCGTGGTGTTGCGCTTGATGATGTTGCCGATATGGTTCGAAAAGGCCAGACCGGTGCGCGCAAACCGGGCGATATCGGCTTTGCTGTTTTGCGCGGTGGTGATGTAGCGGGCGAACATTCGGTGATTTTCTATGGCGATGCCGAACGTGTGGAAATTTCGCATCGCGCAACTGACCGCGCTATTTTTGCCCGTGGTGCCATTCGCGCCGCGCGGTTTGCGGCAACGGCCTCATCTGGATTTTACGATATGACGGATGTGCTGAAAGGCTGATCATGCCGGTAAAAATGAAACTAGCGGCAATCGATATTTGCTTTGAACGCTTGTCGCAAATTCAACCTGATCCGCAAACCGAACTTGATTTTACCGATCCTTTTACGCTTCTTGTGGCGGTTGTCCTCTCAGCACAGGCAACCGATGTTGGGGTGAATAAAGCAACCAAAGGCCTGTTTGCCGCCGCCAACACACCAGCGGCAATGGTGGCGCTTGGCAGTGACGGGATCAGTCATCATATCCGCACGATTGGCCTGTTTAATACCAAGGCCAAGAATGTGTTTAAATTATCGCAAATCCTGCTTGATAAGCATGATGGCGAGGTACCGCAGGATCGTGCCGCGCTTGAGGCGTTGCCCGGGGTTGGCCGGAAAACGGCAAATGTGGTTTTGAATGAAGCTTTTGGCGAGCCAACAATCGCCGTTGATACGCATATTTTTCGCTTTGGCAATCGCACCGGCATGGCACCCGGCAAAACCCCTGATGCGGTTGAAAAGGAACTGCTTCGCCGCGTGCCTGACCGCTGGAAAAAGGGCGCGCATCACTGGATGATTCTTCACGGGCGTTATGTCTGCAAGGCGCGCAAACCTGATTGTGCCGATTGTGTGATTGCCGATCTATGTCTTTTCAAAGCCAAGACTTTATAAGCCAGCATTTTGATCTGGCGCATTTGAACTGGCGCATTTGAACTGGCGGAGGGCGCTATTTATGATCCGGCAACTAGCTTTTGATGCTGCTGATCCATCGCCGCAAGACATTTGCCTTCGTTAACTCTGCCGCCAATCACCGCGCTTCGCATATCCCAATCTTTAATGATCAATTGCGATGATCCTTGGCTTGCTGGATAGAAAAAGAAATCAACAACACAGTCGGCAAAACGATATTGCCAGATTTCAATCGAGCCCTCCTGCCGGATCATATTCGCAATGCCAAGATCGCGAACCAACATGATTGATGCTGATCCGATCATCGCTTTGGGGCGAAATGGTGGCTGAACTTTCACTGGCTGAACGGGCGTTGGCTGAACGGGCGGCGTTGCCGGAATGGCGGCGATTTCCGTGTCTTTGGTGTCTTTGGTGTTGTTATCGGTGCCCAAACCAGAATCGGTGCCAGCCGCGCCATCGGCAGTTTTCGTGACAGTGCTGACAACAAGGTCAATGTCGGTTTGACCTTCAGGGGCGACGGTAATCGTGGGGGCTGCTTTGCTATTGACCGTGGTTGGCGTCACCGGCTGGCACGCTGCAACAAGCGCGGCAAACCCAAACAGATAAAAATGTAAGTGACGCATATTTCGCACCGCGTTAGCAATATTGACGGCCTAGGGTCTAGCTGAAAAAGTCGGTCTTTGCACGAACTCTTTTGGGTTTTGATTGCCATTGGCCTTGTTCTTCGATCATGTCCGGCCTAATGTCGCGTCGCAGAATTTGGAATGAGGATGCGGTGATGCGGGTAAAATCTCTTGATGTGCTGGCGGTTGGCAATGCCATTGTTGATATTTTTGGGCAATGTGACGATGATTTTTTGCAGACGAACGGCATTGAAAAAGGGGTGATGACGCTTCTTGATGCGGCTGGATCAGCAAGGCTTTACGCCGCGCTTGACAAGATCGGCTCGCCGCAATTGATTTCGGGGGGATCGGCGGCCAATACGGCGGTTGGCGTTGCCGCCTTTGGCGGATCGGCAAATTTCATTGGCCGCGTCCATGATGATGATCTTGGCGCGGCGTTCCGGCATGATATCAAGGCAGCCGGTGTCGGTTTTGATCAACCGCCAGCCAGCAGCGGATCACCAACCGCATCATCAATCATTCTTGTGACGCCCGATGCGGCGCGATCAATGAATACGTTTCTTGGTGCCAGCATCGAATTTGAAGCTGGCGATCTTGCGCTTGCTGATGCCGCATCGGCAAAAATTATTTATCTTGAAGGCTATCTTTTTGATGCGCCAAATGGCCCTGCCATTTTTGCCGAGGCGGCGCGTCTTGCCGAAAAGCATGATGTCAGGCTGGCGCTATCACTGTCGGATCCATGGTGTGCCGAACGGCACCGCGCGGCGCTATCCAGCTTTATTGCCGATCATATCTCGATCTTGTTTGGGAATGAAGACGAGGTCGCCAGCCTAAATCAATCAAGCAGCCAAGATGCCATTGCTGCCTTGGCTGGCAAGATTGACGAGTTGGTGGTTACACGCGGGCCAGCCGGTGCCTTTATTGGCGCAGGCGCTGACCATCACGAAATCCCCGCCATGCCGCAAGGGCCGGTGATTGATACAACTGGTGCTGGTGATTTATTTGCCGCCGGCTATTTGTTTGGCCGCACGAATGGATTTGATCTTTTGCAGTCAGGCCGGCTTGCCAGCCTTGCCGCAGGTGAGGTTATCTCGCACATCGGTGCGCGGCCGCAAACCGATTTAAAACAGCTTGCGGCCAGTTTTTAGCTGCCCTTGCGCTAGCGAATGGCGTCATGTGCGGCAAGCACGGCGGTTTGCACGATATCGCTAACCGATGCGCCCATCTGCACAATCTGGAACGGATGCGCGCCACCAATCATAATTGGCCCAATCACCGAAACATTGCCTAGCTGATGCACCAATTTGAAAGAAATATTGGCTGAATGCAGCCCAGGCATTACCAGAATATTTGCAGGTCCGGTCAGGTTACAGAACGGATAGCGCGACTTCATCAAATCATAATCAAGTGCGATATCTCCGGTCATTTCACCGTCAAATTCAAACCCGACATCACGGCTTTGCAAAATTTCAACCGCACGACGCGCCTCGACACTGGTGCGTGATTCTGGATTGCCAAAATTGGTGAATGACAAAATGGCAACACGCGGCGTATGGCCCATTTGACGCGCCTTGGCAGCCAAGGCAACGGCAATATCAGCCATTTCTTCAGCATCAGGACGTTCGGTCACGGCAATATCACCAACAAAAACCGTCCGGCCTCTCGAAATAATCATCGAGGTGGTCATGAATTTACTGCCTTCGGCAACATCAATGACCCGGCGGATATGCGCTAGGCTTGGTTGAAAAGCGCGGGTTACCCCGGTCACAAGCGCATCGGCATGGCCACAGCTAACCATACAGGCCGCAAAGACATTGCGATCAAGATTCACCATGCGCTGGCAATCGCGGTAAAGCGATCCGCGGCGTTGAAGCTTGCTGTAAAGCAGATCGGTATATTCGGTCAGATGTTCGGATATCTTGGCATTGGTAATTGGTAAATCTTCGGCACCATCAAGACCAAGACGCTGGATCGTTTCCTTGACCCGATGTTCGCGGCCAAGAAGGATTGGATAGCCATAACCGGCATTGCGGAATGCCAGCGCGGCACGGATCACCCGCTCTTCTTCACCCTCGGCAAAGACGATGCGTTTTTTATTGGCGCTAACGCGTTCGAAAATAGATTGCAAGGCACCTGCGGTTGGATCGAGACGTGCCGATAATGACCGGCGATATTCATCAAGATCATCAATTGGCCGGCGAGCAACGCCATCATTCATTGCCGCTTCGGCAACGGCTGACGATACGGCCACAATCAGGCGCGGATCAAAAGGTGTCGGGATGATGTAATCTTCACCATAGGCAAGCGATTGGCCACCATAGGCATCAGCCACCGCATCGGGCACATCTTCACGCGCCAGCATCGCCAGGGCATTTGCCGCCGCGATTTTCATATTTTCGGTGATTTTGCTGGCGCGAACATCAAGCGCACCACGGAAAATATAAGGAAAGCCAAGAACGTTATTCACCTGATTTGGAAAATCCGACCGTCCAGTTGCGATCACCGCATCGGGGCGCACCTCTTTGGCCTCGGCTGGCCAGATTTCCGGAACCGGATTGGCCATGGCAAAGATGATCGGCCGTGGTGCCATTTTTTCAACCATGCCTTTGGTCAAGGCACCACCTGATGACAGGCCAAGGAAAACATCCGCCCCGACAAGCGCATCTTCAAGGCTGCGGGCATCAGTATCGGCTGCATGTGCCGATTTCCATTGGTTCATGGACCCTTCGCGGCCCTTGTAAATTGGGCCAGAGCGGTCACAGATGATGATGTTATCGGCTGGAACCCCCATGATTTTCAGCAATTCAACACAGGCAATCGAGGCAGCACCGGCGCCATTGCCAACAATCTTGACGCTTTTCATGTCACGACCGGTCAGGTGAAACGCATTGATCAGACCCGCAGCAACAATAATCGCGGTGCCATGCTGATCATCATGGAAAACCGGTATATCCAGCTTGTCACGAAGCTGTTGCTCAATCACAAAACATTCAGGTGCCTTGATATCTTCAAGATTAATCCCGCCAAAGGTTGGCGTCATTAACTCGACCGCGCTGACAAAAGCGTCAGTGTCGGTTGTGTTTAATTCCAGATCAATACCGTCAATATCGGCAAATTTCTTGAAAAGAACAGCCTTGCCTTCCATGACGGGTTTCGCCGCCGCTGCGCCAATATCGCCAAGACCAAGAACCGCAGTGCCGTTTGAGATAACGGCAATCTGATTGCCCTTATTGGTGTAATCATAGGCTGTATTGATATCAGCAGCGATTTCAAGACATGGCGCAGCCACACCTGGCGAATAGGCAAGCGATAAATCATGCTGGCTTGTCAGCGGCTTGGTCGCGGCAATTTGGAATTTTCCGGGGCGGCCATTGGCGTGAAAGGCAAGGGCTTCGGCATCAAGGAGTTTATCTTTATCTGTCATGTCTCAAATACTTTATCACGGCGTTCAAAAACGGCCATGTGGGTTAAAATTTCAGTCTGATACAAACCAACACAAGAATAATGATCCATAACGTTCGACCAGAACCGGTTCGATCTTGTTCTAAAGATCAAGTTGGGGCAATGTCAAAACGCTATGACATCTCAATCTTCTACAGCAAATGCGCCAAAAGTGAAAGCGCCGACCCCGATGATGGCGCAATATTTGCGCGTCAAGGAATCGCATCCTGATTCTTTGCTTTTTTACCGGATGGGCGATTTCTATGAGATGTTTTTTGACGATGCCGAAATTGCCGCCAAACAGCTTGGCATTACGCTAACAAAACGCGGCAGCAAAGATGGGCTTGATGTACCAATGTGCGGCGTTCCGGTTCATTCGGTTGATGGCTATCTGGCAAAATTGATCCGCGCTGGTCACCGGGTGGCGATTTGCGAGCAAACCGAAGATCCACAAGAACAAAAACAGCGCGGCGGCAAAGGCCCGCTAAAACGTGATGTGGTACGGGTGCTGACCCCTGGCACGCTGACCGAAGATGAATTGTTGCCAGCGCGGGCGCATAATTATCTTGTTGCGCTTGGCCGGGCAGAAACCCAGCTGGCTTTGGCATGGGCTGATATGTCGACAGGTGATTTTTTGGTTCAAGAAATGGCTGATGATGGTCTTGAAACCTTGCTTGCGCGTCTTGATCCGGCAGAATTGATTTATCCGCAGGGATTTGATCTTCCCGATTGGTTCGAGGCTAGCCAAATCTGTGCAACCGAACAGGCGGCATCGTTATTTGATTCGACGCGCGCCAGACAGGCACTTGAACGGTTTTATCAGGTTGCAAGTCTGGATGGCATGGGTCATTTCAGCCGTGCCATGCTCTCAGCCGGTGGGGCGCTTCTTGGCTATCTTGAGGCAACACAGGTTGGCAATATGCCGAGGCTTTTGCCACTGACCGCGGTCAGTGATGCTGGCTTTATGGAAATTGATCCGGCAACAAGGCGGTCTTTGGAATTATCGCGCACTTTGACCGGTGAACGGCGCGGCAGCCTGCTTCATGCGGTCGATCGTACCTTGACCGCGGCTGGCGGGCGGCTTCTTGGCGAACGGCTTGCTGCGCCGCTATTTGATGTTGCGGCGATCGAGTCACGGCTTGATCTGGTGAGCTGGTTTCTGGCCGAGACGGCTTGTGGCGATAAGGTGCGATCACAGCTTCGGATTCAGCCCGATATTGAACGCGCCCTATCGCGCCTGTCGCTTGGTCATGGCGGCCCGCGTGATTTGGCGAATATTGCCAATGGGCTTGATGGTGCTGGCGAGATCGCCGCGCAGATAAAGGCGGTTGCGGCAAAGGGCATGGGTGGACTTGCCCTGCCCGATGGCTTGCCGGATTGCCTTGATATGATGTTGTGTCCGCGCGGGCTAAGCGATGAATTGACGCCTGCGCTGGCAGATGAATTACCGCTTTTGGCGCGTGATGGCGGCTTTATCCGTCAAGGCTATGATCTTGCGCTTGATGATTTGCGCGGGCTTCGTGATGAAAGCCGCCGGTTAATTGTTGCCTTGCAAAGCCGCTATGTTGATGAAACTGGTATAGCCTCGCTAAAGATCAAACATAATAATGTTCTTGGCTATCATATTGACGTGCGAAGCAATCATGCTGGCAAATTGATGGATCATGAAATCTTTATCCATCGGCAAACCACCGCGCAGGCGGTGCGGTTTACCACGACCGAGCTAGCACAAATGGAACGCGATATGGCCAGCGCGGCCGATCGTGCGCTGGCGCTCGAATTGGAAATATTTGACCGGTTGCGGTCATTGGTTTTGCAGGCGGCACATGACCTTGGCAATGCGGCGCGCGCGCTTGCCGAAATTGATGTTGCAACCGCCGCAGCGCAGCTGGCGACAGCGAATCATTATTGCCGCCCACAATTGGTTGCCGAACCGGTATTGAACATTACCAAGGGTCGCCATCCGGTAATCGAGCCGATGCTTGATTCGCAAACCCCCTTTATTGCCAATGATTGCAATCTGGATAATGGGCGGCTATGGCTTTTGACCGGCCCTAACATGGCCGGAAAATCCACCTTTTTGCGACAGAATGCACATATTGCGATTATGGCGCAGGCAGGGCTTTATGTTCCTGCTGAAACGGCGGTTATTGGGCTTGTTGATCGTTTGTTCAGCCGCGTTGGTGCGGCCGATGATCTGGCGCGTGGCCGTTCGACCTTCATGGTTGAGATGGTTGAAACCGCGGCAATTTTGAATCGGGCCACCAATCGGTCATTGGTTATTCTTGACGAAATTGGTCGTGGCACGGCCACTTATGATGGCTTGGCGATTGCTTGGTCAACGCTTGAATATCTGCATGATGCCAGCGCTTGCCGAACGCTGTTTGCAACGCATTATCATGAATTGACGCATCTTCAAAAATCCCTCGACCAGCTTCGTTGCCATGCAATGCAGGTTCGCGAATGGCAGGGCTCAATTGTGTTTTTGCATCAGGTTGTTGCCGGTTCGGCGGATCGGTCTTATGGCGTTCATGTGGCTCGGCTTGCCGGATTGCCAGTCGCGGTCCTTGGCCGTGCCGAAACCATTTTAGGCGAACTTGAAACCGGCCAGCATGGCGCGGTTGATGCTGGGTTGATGGCCGATAATCTGCCGCTATTTGACTATCAAAGCAAAGCGCCAGAAACGCCAGTGACGCCAGATGAAATCGGCGCCGCGCTCGATGAAATGCAACCCGATAGCCTTACCCCGCGTGAGGCGTTGGATATGCTTTACCGGCTTAAGGCATTGCGCCATGACCCGGCTTCGCCGCCATTGCGATCAGGTGATAAAAAATGACCAAAATTTTAGATCTAGAATCGTCAAAATCGCAATCGGCCAAAGCCAGCCCAATTGCCAGCCCAGCCACCATGCCCGATAGCATTGCATGGCATCGTTGGCTATTGCCGTTGCAAGGCGCAATGGCTGTCAATCAGCCACCGCTTGACCGGCAGGCGATCGAGGCCGAACTTGATTCATATGCCACTGGCAAAACACCGGTAAATCGTACCAAGCTGTTAAGCTGTTTGCGAACCCATCTTGATCAGGCCAAAGCCAGCCTTCGTGAGTTGTTTTACCACAGCAATGATGGCGCTGTTTATGTTGGCATGCATGCTTGGGTCATTGATATTTTGCTGCAAAGCCTTTACGCGCAAACGCAAAAACAATGCGCTGGAGGTGACGAGCTGGCGCTGATTGCCGTTGGCGGTTATGGACGTGGTGAAATGGCACCATTTTCCGATATTGATATCATGTTTCTGATGCCGAAAAAGGCAACAGAAACCCATACGAAATTTATCGAATTCATGCTGTATATTTTATGGGATCTTGGCTTGAAAATTGGCCATTCAACCCGCAGCATCGCCGAATCGATTGACGCGGCAAATGACGATCAGACAGTGCTGACAAGCCTTCTTGAAATGCGTCATGTGGCTGGTGATGATTCGATGTGGGTGAAATTGAATCGGGCGGTTCAGCGTAAAATTGCCAAACAGAAACCGCTTGCCTATGTTGAAGAAAAGCTTGGCGAGCGTGACCTTCGCCATAAGAGATTTGGCGATACGCGCTATGTTGTTGAACCCAACGTCAAAGATGGTAAAGGCGGACTTCGCGACCTTCACAGCCTGTTCTGGATTACCAAATATGCCTATCGTGCCAACAGCATGATCGACATTGTCAAAAAAGGTATTCTTCGTGATGGCGAGGCGCGGAAATTTGCCCTGGCGCAGCGGTTTTTATGGACGGTTCGCTGTCATCTTCATCTTCATGCTGACCGACCCGAAGAACGGTTGGATTTCGAAGCGCAAATGATCATTGCACCGCGTCTTGGCTTTGCCGATCGGGGCGGGCTTCGTGGTGTTGAACGCTTTATGAAACGCTATTATCTGGCCGCGCGGAATGTTGGCAATTTAACGCGTATTTTCTGCGCGGCGATGGAAACTGATTTCCGCAAAAGTCTGATCAATTGGCGACCTGATTTTCTGCGCACTCATGAGCTTGATCCGTTTCATATTGAAAGTGGGCGTGTTCGGCTTGTTGATGAGGCCTTGTTCCGTGACGCGCCAGTTCGGCTGATCGAATTATTTTCCATTGCGCAAAAACATGATGCTGATGTTCATCCAAGCACGCTTCAACGCGTCACCCGGGCGTTATCGGCACTTGATTCAAAAACGCGTGATGATGCGCAGGCAAACCAATTATTTCTGGATATTCTGACATCGCGCAAAAACCCTGAACGGGTGCTTCGTCTGATGAATGAAAGCGGTGTCTTTGGCCGTTTCTTGCCCGATTTCGGCCGGATTGTCGCGATGATGCAATTTGATATGTATCATAGCTATACAGTTGACGAACATACCTTGAAGGCGATTGGTATTCTTCACGGGATTGAGACTGGTGCGCTGCGCCAAGCTGCGCCAGTTGCGACGGAGGTAATGCCGGAAATTGGATCGCGGCGCGCGCTTTATGTTGCCATGCTTCTTCATGATATTGCCAAAGGGCGTGGCGGTGATCATTCAGTTTTGGGCGCCGAGGTAGCATTGGCGGTTTGCCCACGTATGGGGCTAAGCCATGAAGAAACCGAAACCGTTAGCTGGCTGATCCTGCATCA
>ENA-OQVM01002045-OQVM01002045.1-marine-metagenome-genome-assembly--contig:-NODE-2045-length-24679-cov-16.232949_pt1 | contig 24679 bp, 35 predicted proteins | sample MGYA00237776_ERZ505498 | MGnify/ENA primary metagenome ERZ505498 (study PRJEB26159, sample SAMN06265151) | marine metagenome | isolation source: Helgoland LTER site | place: Germany:Helgoland, sampling... | reverse complement strand
GGCAGAACCAAGCTAACCAACAATTTGGACAACTACATACACAACATCAGCATAACGTAAAAGAATTGGTGGATAAAAACAAGGAACTCACAGAAGAATTGAAGACTACAAAAGAAACAACTACCTACATCAAAGATAAGATCAAGGCACTACTTGTTGAATTGGTTGATTGTAAATCAGAACTGAAACGAATGAAACTGGGTGTCGAGGAAAAGCTTGACAGCGAAGCATAGAGTATAATGTATCTTTCAACAAAGATATATTATTCGTATTTTATACATCAACACATGTTATCTCTTCTATAGGGTCTATGTTTTTGATGGACCTGTCTAAATATCTGAATATTCTTTTGATGATGTTATGTTTAATCCTGAAGCCTCTCAGGTATCAAAAGGCGTTGTTGAGTCTGACGATTTAGCTGATATGTATATATCCGTTTCAGGAACTGCTAAGCCGGTTGTGGAAATGTTTGAAGGATTGAGTAGCGGAAAAGATTTTGCTGCATTAGCTAGAAGAATATTAGCAGAAAAGGTTAGAGGCAAGATTGTAAACGTAGATAACAAGGGTACATGGGCGGGGAGTAATAGAAAGATTGTTATTGATATAGATGGTGTAAAGACAGAGATTCCTTACGACAGCGAGTCTTACATTAACAACATGACCAACATGCAAGCTTTCTTAGACAAACTTGAAGGTGTTGAAGTAAAACCTGCCGCTGAAGGAAAGAAAAAATTACCCGGAACTTAATAAAAAAAATTCGTAATGAACGAAGAAGCTATACTAGCATTATACAATGATGTATCTCAATCTTACGAGGTTGGTACTATTGATGAGTTTAAGGCTTACCTATCGGATGACTCTAAGCGGGAAATGTTTTTTAACGATGTTATTAAGCCGACTTATGATGTTGAGAGTATTGATGTTTTTGAATCATCTTATGGTTTAAAAAAAAAAGACGACTCGGTTTCAGTTGGTCAAGAGGTCGTTACGGAATCTATTATACCACAGGAGCAGGAGAAAGTTATTTCTTCGGAGTCTATTACTAAAATCCCAACAATTGATGGAGGGAGTCAAGGTGATTCGACGGTATCAGTAGAGAAAGATACCGCTATTGAAAGAGTGTTCGGTAAGAACGAGCTTACCGATTTGTTTGGTGACATCTATAGAGCAGGAGCAGCAGGTCAAGCCCAAGGTGGTTCTGTTGACGAGGCTTTAGAGTTGTTTGCAAAAGGCTCTGACGTTTCAGATGATGACATCCAAGAATTTATTGCTGCACAAAAGCGCATGCAGTCTATGGGTGAGTCTGATGAGATGCGTGATTTCCAAAAAATTTATCAAGAGAATGGTGGCGGTTGGCTAGGCTTTGTAAAAGGAGTAGCCAAGAACCCTACCGTTATACCACAGTTATTTGTATCGTCAGTTAGTGCTATGGCTACCCCTGCAGTCCTTGCGGGCGCAGCAAGTGGTGCAGCGGGTGGTGCTTTAGTTGGTGGACCTGCCGGTGCTTTAATAGGTGCTATGGGTATGGCGGGTACTACACTTGAGACAGGCCTTACTTATGCTGAGCTACTGCAAGAGCAGCTTGGTGACAAGCCTATGACCACTGAGAATATAAGAGCTGTATTGGGAGACAAGGAGGCGATGGATGAGATTCGCTTTAAAGCTGTAGGGCGTGGTCTTACAATTGGTACTATTGATGCTATTACAGGCGGTCTTGCAGGTAAGCTTACTACTAGCGTTGTAAAATCTACAGGTCGAAAACTTTTAGGTGCTACCGCAGGTGGTACTGTCGAAGCTGTAGGTGGTTCTGCGGGTGAGGTTGCAGGTAGATTGGTTGCGGGTCAGGAGATGGACGTTGCTGAGATTGGTTTTGAAGGTATTGCAGGTACGGCCACAGCTCCATTAACTGTGGGTTATGGTCTATACAAGGCCCCTAAGTACCACATAAATGGTAAAGATAAGAATGCTGCAGTATCAGGGCCTGACATGGCTAGGTTTATTAGAGAGGCTAACCCTAACGATTTAATTAAGGCTGAGGTTAACATTGTTAATGACGATGTGCTACAGGCTGAGTACACAAAGAAATACCAAGAGGCTGTAACTAAGAGAGATATATCTGAGGCTGACCCTGAGATGAACCAACCTACGCTTGACGCTATCACAGAGCTTCAGGTAGAGTTAAATAACCTTAAAGGTAAAGACAATCAGGTAGCTAAGGATAGAGCTAAAGTCATAAGAGAGGAGATAAAGAATCTCCAAGAGAACCCATTAACAGAAGAAACAGATGCCATTCAAGAGCCAAGCGCAGAGACGGTGGATGTACAAGAACAAGCCGCAGTTAGCGAAGGAGTTCGAGAAGGAGACACCGAAATCACAGCAGTTACCGAAGAGGTTGCACAAGAAGATGTACAAGAACAAGATGTCTCTCCGGAGCTACAGAGCGAGGTAGATAAAGCTATTGCGGACGAGCAGTTAGATTTAACCGAGTTAGATGATGTGATTACTGAGGAAGTTGCACCTGAAGAGACGGTTGCTGAGGAAGTCGCACCTGAGCTTACTGAGCAAGAGGAAGTTCAGAAAATGATTGATGATGTTACTGAGGAGTACGAAGGGGAGATTGAAACCATTCAGGAAGAGATAGCTATAGAAAAAGGGAACACCAAAGCAGGTGTTGATGAGCTGAAGCAGTTAATAAAAGAAACAAAAGAAAACAAAGACCTAACCCTTACTCAAAGATTGAGTGAGTTAGAGAATTTAAGAGAGCAGTTATCTGAGTTCAAGGAAGACCAAAAAAATCAACTAGATATCTACAAAGAAGATATTAAGGAGAAGAAACGTGAGATGAGGTCTGAGATTATTTTCAATAAAAAAGAAATTAAAAGAAGTAGAAAGTTAGCTGATAAAGGTCCTGAATTTAGATTAAGAGATGAGGTAGAATCTCAGATTGACGAGTCAGAAGTAGCTAAGGTTACTGACGTTATTAACGAGATAGAGTCACCAAATAAAGATGTTAAACTAGGCTTTGAAGCCTCAAGCCCTATAGATGTTAATGCTTTAAATGAAAGAACGGACACACCCTTAAACTCTACAACATTAGAGGTTGTAGATGGTATCCCAACTATATTTAACATAACAGACCAACTTACTACAGGTGATACTGTTAACCCTGAAACGGGCAACACTATTGACAACCTTAAGGGTGCGGTAGGATTTAACGGAACTAAGGGGCATGAGAACTTTGCTTGGGCTAACGTAGACACTAAAGAGGCTGACACTATAATCTCAAAAGCTAAGCAGGTATACGAAGATAACAAGTCTTTGTTTGACGATTGGTGGGCTGCAAACCCTGAGTATAATGGATTAGTGCCAATGAATATTGTTAAGATGGGTGAGAGCTCTGTAGTTTCCAACGAGGCTACGTTTAGAGTTTTGTCTGATAATATAAAATCACTACCCTCTAAGAATAAAAAGGCGGCTCTTAAAGCATTAAAGAGTGAGTTGGATTTAGAGATTAAAAAATTAAGCTCAATAGAATCTCCTTCTAAGTCGCAGTTAAAAACCCTAGGGCTTTACCGTAGAATTAAAAATCAGGTATCTAATTCAGGGGCTACGTCTATTGACCAAGTTTTATCTAGTGAGTTTGCTAAGAAAATTTCACTACCCGCTAGGACTTTGCTTATGGGAAAGGTTACATCTAGTACCCCTAATACTCCGGGAGCTAAATCTAAAACTCCGTCAGCATCAAAGAAGCCTGTCGTGTTAGCTTTATTGAAAGGTCAACCTAGCGAGGCTAAAACAAAATTAAACCTCGGTGTAATAACTGACACAATTACAGACCCTGAATTAAGAAACGTGCCTATTGGTAGTGTAATTTCATTGGTAGGTGTTGACGTTTTAAACCCTGAGGTGCTAGAGACTACGCATCCAAACTATCCTTACGGCGTGAAGGGTAAATCAATTGGTGTACTAGAAAATCCTGTGCCTATGGAAAAAGCTTATCCTAAAGCGTATGAGAAAAGCTTTAAGGTACTTATTCAAAAGGAGTCTAAGGGAGCTAAAGCGTCTGCGCCTAGCATACTAAGTCAGCAAGCAGGTGTTGGTATAGGTATACCTTCTCTAGATTATGTGGGTGCTGTAACTAGCTCTAATACTGACAATGTAAATAAGCTTGTTTCTTTTTTAAGAAAAGCGTTCCCAAGCGTAACCCTGTCTGTAGACTCAAAAGAGTTTAACGAGGTTATGAACTCGGAAGGGGTTAAGAAGTATTTAAAAGGCGGGGAAGTTGTTTACGGTGTAACGGTTAATGGTGACGTTTATGTTAACCCTGATATTCACAACTCAGAGTCGGCTATATTTAATACAGCTATACATGAGATGGGTCACGTATGGACTGACTTTCTTCAGACAACTGAAAAAGGGAGAGAGATATACAATAAAGGTGTTGAGTTAGTAAAGGAAACAGATGTATACAAGAAGCAACTTGAGGTATTCAATGGTGATGTAGCTAAAGCAGCCAATGAAGCCTTAGCAATTCTTATCGGTAACAAGGGTGAGACTATAACTCAAGGAGCCTTAAAGAGTGAGTTTACTGAGTGGTTACTTGGTTTATGGAACTACATAAAACAGGAGTTTAAACTATCCAAAGACTTAACGGCTGAAGATGTTCAGGGCTTAACTCTTGACCAATTTCTAGGAACTGCTCTAGCTGACATACTTAGTGGTGAGGAAATTAAAACCACAAAAAAACAGAGAGCTGAGATGAAGTCTTCGGCTGCATTTAAAAAGGCAGACGCTTCTAGTAGGGGTACGAAGCTATCTAACTTCAAGGTAAAATCATTCGTTGAGAAGGCTCGTGGTTTGGGTTACTCAGACGCAGCTATTAGTGCATTGCTTACACAGAGGGGCGTAAAGCCTGAGTTGGTTGCTGAGGTTGTTGCTACTGAGAAGACCGCAGCACCAAAGCCTAAGCTTACAGAAGAGTTAGTGCCGGGGTATGATAGATTAGCTAATGAAGTAGAGGGTATTATTAAAAAATCAAAGAAACGTGGTGTTAAGTTTAACGACATCATGGACAACGTAGCTGAATATGTTAAAGGTTCTCGTGTTTATGAAACAGCTACCGATGTAGTTCGAGAAAAATTACTGAGAGATATACGTAAGCAGTTTGGTTTAAAGGAGAAGACAGCTCCTACACCAAGTCGTTTGCTCGGTGCTATAAGAGATGTTAAGAAGGTAACACTGAAGGAAAGTGAGCTGTTAAAGATTAGGTTGCAAGAGGCTGTTAAGGCTGCGAAGGATGCTAAGAATTTTATAGCTGATACGCAGCAAGCTTTATCCGCTGAGGTTGACGCTTTAATTAAGAAAGGTACTCTTACTCAAAGGCAAGCATCTGCTATATTGAAAAAGTTTGCTAAGACTGACGTGACTAAAGCTAAGTCTGTAGACGCTTTCACTGAGTATGTAGCTAAAGTATTCAACGACTCAGAAGGAAAGTACAAGAAGGGTGTTGTAAAAGATATTCTAAAGTTTGTTACCGAAAAAGCTAAGAAAGCTATTACTGACAGTAATAAAGCTAGAGGTAAAGGGTTAGATGCACAAGGACAGCAGTTTTTTGCTGCAGCTAAAAGAGTTCTTAAGAGAATCCTTGAGGGCGACTTTGACGCTGAATCAATAGAGAAGAAGTTCTTCCCTGACATTGATGAGGTGTTATCTAAGGAAGGAAAGCTTACGGTTAAAGAGCAAAACCAACTTGACGCTTACATTGCTTTTGAATCATTCAAAGGCGTAGAAGACATGAGTGTTCAAGAAGTTGAAGCACTATTAAAAGACTTAAAGGAAGCTCGTTCTGAATCAATATCTAGACTAAAAGAAAAACTTGAGGCTGAGAAGGCTGAGGTGAAGGCTCTTAGAGATGAGGCTGACTCCAATATACAACAAGGATACTCAGCTCTTTACAATGAGGACGGTTCACCACTGACTGAAGAGCAGCTTAGAGCTCGTCAGAATGAAAGATATAATGCGTTGATGAGTGGTCAGCTAGGTAAAGCTTTCAAGCTTTATGTGTCTGAGTTTCCTTTAACCAAGCCGGGTAAATTCTTAACAGGTATAGCTAATAACTTAAAGCACTTAGGTACTCTAACAAATGGATTGGACAAGGTTGGTAAGTTCTTTACTAAGAATGTATACGAATCCCTTAACGCCATGGAGAGTTTGTATGCTAAAGGATTACAGAGTACTCGTACTAAGATGGATGAGATAGCTAGCTCCATAGATGGTGTTAAGAACTATAAAGACATTCAAAGTAAACTAGCTTCAGGAGCTCACAAGATTGATGGTATCACCACGGGTGAGGGTAAGTCCTTAGGAACTAATCTTTTTAACGCAGACCAATTGATGAGAGTGTACGCTCTTAGTAAGAACGATGTTCAAAGAGAGAAGCTTAAAAAGCAAGGGTTTACTGATGAGAAGTTAAAGCAAATTGAAAGCATCCTTGGTAAGGATGTTGTAGAATTTACGGACAAGGTGGTAGAGTATTTAAGTACGGAGTACTTTGAGCAAACCAATGATGTATACTCTGATGTAAATAACGTAAACTTAAGCTACATAGAGAACTACTTTCCTACTCAGACAATAAAAACTAAGGTTGACTCTAAACTTTTAGATGAAGGAGATTTCAACGGTGTGTTTAACGCTCAAGTAGCTCCTGCATTAAAGGAGAGGGTTGATTTGACAGGTGACGTATCTATACTTAACGCTGACTTTACAACAACCTTAGAGAATCACTTTGAAACTATAGAGCGATACAAGTCTTACGCTGAAGGAGTTAAGAAGTTAAACTCTATATTTAAGTTTAAGTCGGTTGATACACTACTAGAACAAACAGGTTTAGGTAAAGTGGTTAGGAATTCTGTTAACTACGCAGTGAATCCTAATGGTGGGCAGCAGGCAATACAGCCTACCATTATAGATAAGCTTATGACGAAGTACACAGGCTTTGCTCTAGCCTTCAAGTTAGCTCAGGTTGTAAAACAGTCAACGTCTTTTGTCAACGCGTTTGAAGACTACTCATATAGAGGCAAAGGTAAAAGTAAAGTACCGGGGTTAGACCTTGTAATGTTTATGATGGAGGCTGCTTATACAGCGGCAACCCTTCCAATACAGATTCAGAAAGCGTACAACATGTCCCCTATGTTTAAGGAGCGTGTTAAAAAAGGCTTAGAGGGAGATGTGTTTGGTTTAGAGACAGGCTCTGTTACCTTCAAGCCAATCGGTAAATCTAACACCATGTGGGGTAAAGCTGTTAGAGCTTTCAAAACAGGTGCAGGTTCACCTACAGTGCTTGGGGATATACTTGGTGTGATGGGTTATATGATTAACTATAACCGAGACATTGCAAATGGTATGAGCGAGGCTGACGCTTTGAAGAAGTTTGAGAACTATAACGCTACTCAGCAGTCTCGTAGAGCGACTGAGAAGATTCCTTTACAGATGAATAGTAACTCCTTAGTTAGAGGGTTTACAATGTTTGGTAGCACACTATTCTTGCAGATGAACAAAGTTATGCAGGGCTTTACAAACGTAATGAGCTCAGCCTCTAAGGGCAGTATACCTACAGCTAAAGATACTAGAGCTATTATATTAAACCTTGGTGTAGCCAACGTGATGTTTGCTCTTGCAGCGAACTTAGCGAAGTTTATTAAGGGTGATGATGAGGATAGAGATGAGGCTCTACTTAGAATGAAGGACGCTATGATGGGTTTAAATCTTATCTATCAAGTGCCTTACTTTGGAGCAGCTATAGAGTCTGCGGTAAATAAATCAAGAGGTATTAATAGACCTGCCGACGTAGCTGTAAACCCATTCAACTCTATAATGAGGAAGGTTAAGAAGTTGTCTAAGGACGATAAGCCTATCGAGGCCGCTACACGTGTTGCTGTGGAACTTACTATAGGAGCTCAGGTTGACCCGTTTATTGGTTTGTTTAACGGATTCACTGAAGGGTTTGATGAGGATGTAATGTATGATGTTCTTGGTGTGAGTTCTTCTTACAGGCCCGCAAAACAAACTGAGAGCAAGAAGGGCATAAGTAAATCCGCTTTAAAGAAAGCCAACCCTAGGGCTTACCAAAGATTATATGGCCCGGGCTCAGCTTACTATAAGCAACAGCAAAGAATTAAGGAGCTGAAGAAAAGGCAGGGTAAATAAAAAAAGGGGAGTCCGTTATAACGGATTCCCCTTTTAGATTAAGTAATAAATTCCGTAAAGAATTATTGCGTTAATTATTAGCACGACTATAAAGTCTTTTATCTTACCATCAGAATCTGACATACTTGAATCCTTTTTGTTGTTCGTAATAAATCATTAGCTCCTCATCATTGAATGAGTTCTCTCTTGGTTTTCTACCACCCCACTTAACGCTACCCTGTATCTCTGAAACCTTAGCGTAGATGATTCCATCCTCACACGCCCATATCATCACAGGGTTTAATCTTTTGTCGCATAGCTTGACAATCTTTCGTGCTGCCACAGGAAGCGGATAAGCGTCTTTAAGAGCTCTTAATCTTCCTTTAACTTCTACGTAAGCGATAAGGTTGTTAGAGCTGTCAAACACTCTGTAATCAATGTCGTTTGAACCGAGCTTTTTATATGAGCCACCAAATATCCCAACGAATTTTTCAATCGCTTTCTTCTCTCGTGTTAAGTCTGACTTGTTTTCAAATCTCATAGCTCCATTAGGCAGTTTATAGCAGTATGGCCACCGAATACAACACCGCACCCGATAGCTTGCTTCTTAAAGTTCTTAGCGTATGCAGCAGCGTAACTCTTACCGTCAACACCGCAACCTACTTGCATTCCAAATATTCTAAAGTTTCTACCAACCATCCACTCGCAGTACGCTTGTGTGTGTATGTGGCCTTGAACCGTAGACATCATATCGTTCTTAGACTTTGTCCTTGCAGTACCACCCTCACCGTGTACGTACTGTACGTTATCGTACACAACCCTGTCCTGCCAATTCCACTTCGTTCCAAGAACGTCGTTGTAACTCTTTATCCACCTCTGTGGTATCTGAGAGTCAAAAGCTTTACGCATAATAATCCTGTCGTGGTTTCCTATAAGAACATCCGCAACAGGGAAAGCTTCGTTCCACCTCTTAACCTCTTCGATTGCGTAGTCCAACTCATCACCACCACCCATTCCATCGGGGTCACTAGTATGGAATGAGGAGTAGTGATTGTCAATTATGTCACCGATAAAAATGACTTGATTGCAGTTGTATTTAGCGTATGTCTCCTTGCAGAAATCAAGGTAGCCGTCAAGAACAAAAGGAGCATGAACATCCCCGATAACGAGAATCCTACGCTCCTTCTTATTGATATTGTCGTACGCTACCTTCTTGTTACCACTAAGTCGTGGTCTGTAATCCTTCTTATAGTTCATCTTGTAGGGATTCAAGCACACCGTTTAGATTCTTAATAAGACCCTTAATCTCCTTCCTAGCTTTCTTATGCTCACGGTCTATAAGAGATTCGTAAATCTCATTAGTAGAGTCGTGTATCCCTTCCATTAATAAATTGATGTGCTTGATTCTAGTGTGATGGAGATTGGATTTTGTAGACATTTGATTATGAGTCCATTGCATTCAGGAACGTAGTTCCCATCGTTGGATTTATTGTTTTGATTAGTTTGTAAATTCTTTTTGACTTAGCCCTAACATCGGAAGCTTCCTTCTTTGTAGAGTCAGAGCCTAAGTTAGTATACATCTTACAATCTATACGTAACAACTCATCTAGCTTCTGTCGCTCGTTCCAAGAAGAAAATCCTGCTATCTTATCTATGTCGTTATACGTATACCCCATTGTAAAATCTGTTTAGTTTTTTCTCTATCTCTCTCTCCGTATTAGGTTTAGTCCTTTGTCTTATAATCTGTATAAGGTTTTTATACTTATTATCCTCCTTTTTAAAGTGAGAGTTCTCTTTCATTAAAGTATGATTTACCAAATATAATTCTTTTATTTTATTTTCCAAGGAAATTACTTGTTTTTTTAAATCATTTACCGTATCCAATCCATGAACCGGGTCGTATCCATCATAAAACAAGGTTCGGCACTCTAAGTATTTAGCTCGTAAAACTTCATCATACTTGATTATATCCTGAAACTTAAGCCAATAATTGTGAACCGTAGCATGGTTGCAATTAAAAGTTCTAGCAATGTGGCTAGAGCCTAAGTTTAAATCCTTAAGTATATCACAGTAAACCATTCTTGCGTTTACGTACTTCCTTAGCCTTGTTTTCCTTGTTAAGTCTAAGGCAAATACTCCGTTAACTATCCTCTTGAGCTTCTCCTCCTGTTGTTCCTTCAGTTCCATTTGATGTAAGTGTTTTTTGGTTTGTAATTAAATCTAAGTAGTCGTCCAACTCTATCGGTATGATGTCTAAGTACACAGCCTTCTCACCTTCCTGCTTGAGATACTCTATCTCAAAAAAGAATGGCACTGTGCCCTTAACTACACCACCAACCATTTGACTTAGTCCGTTTAGTGATGCTAAATCTTCCTCGTGGTTTATGAGTTGTCGAACAACCTCCTCTTGGATATTGTCGGGATACATATCCAACTCCTCAATAAAGTAAACGTCAAATTTAAGAGTCGTCTTCTTCTCCCCCTCGGTAAACTTCTGTTCTGAATCCATATCCTTTTAATTCTTTTAGTCTATACTCCTGCAACTTTGATACCTTTCCTGTTGGCCTCTTCACCTCGCTGAATAAAACATCTGCGTTAGGTTTAAAGGCGACCAAGTCGGGAATCCCATTCTTATTAGTCTTCACTAACTTGAGGACATAATAACCTTGGGACTCCAACTCCTTGATTCTTTTAGATTGTATCTGCTGCTCTGTCATTTCATAAAGATACTAAATCCAAATCTTTTCTAGCGTATAAATCTTTTGATACTAATTTTATAGCACCCTTCTTTATACCTTTATCTAACAATTTTCTTATATTTCTTTTAGATAAACCTCCTTTACCTAAATGTATATAAGCATTATTAAGGCTAAAGGGTTTAGTGCTTCTCTTTACCTTCCTTAAAAAAACAGAATATGCATCAGTAGAATTGGTAATTGATACTCTATTGTATCTGAATTCGTTTCTCTTTTTCATAGTAAATCTTTTTTAAAGTGTCTAAGTGTATAATCCTTCTTCTTTGTTACTGCTTTGTATATGTCTGTCTCGATGCCGCCCTTAGAGAATATCCAATAGACTCTATTCTTAAGCCTGTCCTTGGTTGTCATCCTGTCCTTTGACTGCCAATAACTCGTAGCACTAAAGTCAATGTTGTAGTACACTAAGTAGTCAGCATGCTTAAGTGATATTCCCTCACGACCACTAACAATCTGAAGCGCAATATTCTTATCAGATGTATCAAACTCATACAACTCCGTTGTTAAATCATCACCAAAGACCTCCTTCAAAGCTTTAAACTCCTGCTTAAACTTGTAGAATATTCCAATCTTCTTACCCTTGAATCGTTCCCTTATAAACTTTGCTTTGGTATAGTCTAATACCATTGAGTTTCCACTCTCAAACTTTATAGTTCCCGAATAGATTTGGTGTAGCTTCATCATCAGCTTAACGGGTGTGTCAGCTAAGATGACATCCTCATCACCCTCAATGACTAAGTCACGCTTCAACCTATTGGCTATCTCGTAGGTCTTATCTTCAAGCTGAACCTCAAGCACATTCTCCATAGTCTCGGTGACAAACCCCGCGTCCTTCTGCGTTAGTGATATGGTATAGGGCTTCATCTTTTCTATGATAGAATCATTACCTCTTGTATAATCCTTTATCATCATACCGTTTATCTTTCGCTCCCTAACATCTACATACCTGTCACAGAACCTGTAGAAGTTCTTGAAAGACTGAAACGGATTACCGTTTATACCGTATACCTGATGGTACATCTGACTGTATGACTCAGGTGACGGTGTACCCGATAGTAGTATAACCTTTGCCTTAGTCTTTAGTATCAAATCCCTAACAGCCTTCGCTCTTTTATTTGGTTTAGGGAACGCTCCAAGGCCGTGAGCCTCATCACATATAATAACATCCCACTTAAGGTCGGGAGCTTTGTGCATTGACTCGTAGTTGATTGTAAACATCACAAAGGATGCAGGGCAAAGCACGTCGTAGTCTTTAGTTATAGAGCTCATTGCCTTCTTCTTGGTTAGGAATAAAACATTCTCCACTCCAAGTCTGTCACATATCCCTAGACTTGTAAGGGTCTTCCCTGTACGAACCTCCATGGCTAGGTATACAAAGTTATTCCTCTGTATTATATCTGTGGCCTTATCAATTATATCCGATTGATAATCTCTCCACTCGAATGTTCCTACCATTCGTCAACTGCAAAGATTGGTGTTTTATCTCCAACGTGAGAGTTAAGAACATTAAAGCTCATATACTCTACCGCATCCGTGTAGTTCATACCGTCATCTATAAGTATGTTCAAGCATTTCTTTGTTGAATAAATCAATCGTCTTGACTGATAGCAGAACCCGATGACCGCGTCATCGAATCCGTCTGCCTTTAAAAATTGCTCATCGTTGTAGTGCTCAACGAGAAATTCTAATAAGTTCTTGTAGTTTAACTTTTCCATTACTCTTTTATTTGTGTTTGAATTACCGGTCTCTTTTTGATGACCATATATTTTCCGTGAATATCTCTACCTATCTCAGGTTGTACTCCTGTCTTGTATAATGAGTAAGATGCTAACCACTTGTAGAATCTAGTTCTAGATATAGTCATCTTTGCTTTAGGGCCGAAGTCAGGGTATTCTTCAATGAAGTCGTAGTACAACTGCTGAGAGTTTAACTTGGTCTCTAACATTAAAGATGTATTACCATCCTGCCCCTCAAGTAATCCGCACCACTCTATAAAGTCGTGACATGTCTCTGCAGATAGTTGACGAATCTTTAGGTTTACAAATTGACTCTTTTGTAATCCTTTAGCGAGATAGTTCTGAAGACAACCAATCATATAGTTATCAAAGCTACACCAATCCCTCTCACTCCAATCACCAAACATTAACTTACCAAACTCATCCATCGGGGTGAAGTTCTTATTGTAGTGCTGATGAAGTTCAAGCTCCCACTTACGCCGAGCGAATGAGTTACCTGCACCCTTGATAGCATAGTTAGTTGTGATAGCAATCTTAGGTGATTTACTGAAAGGAATCTTGATGGCATCCTTATTCTTCTTCTCAAGAGTCAACCCTTCGGTTACAACGCTAAACAACCTCTCGAAATCAAAGTGCTTTTTAACATCATCGAAGACAAGTATCTGCGTATCTGCTGATACAAGCTGATAAGCAAAAGAGCGCTCAAATGTAAACGACTTACCATCTATCGTTACCACCTTCTTCATTTTTGATAGAGCGTTCATAAACAAACCTTTACCCGTACCACCCTCAGGGTTATCTGATATAACCTCATCGTTTAATATTATTGCCGGGCAGTATGATAGATTCTTGTGTGCATGCAGCATGTATCCTATTGTGCTCTCCATAGAATTAATCCTAGTCTCGTCATTACCACACACGTTACCTATAAATGTTCTGTAGTCGCAGTCAGTAACCTCACAGATATTAAAGTTCCTATCTATTACGTGGTCTTTCCAAACGTAGCCACCCAAGTCTAAGTAGTCGATGGTTATCACCTCATCCTTCTTTATCTCTACCGCACAGTTGTTGTAGTATAAGAACGCTGAGTCTTTGGTGTCTGACATGAAGTGAATGTCAATCGTTGCAAGTAATGTTAAGAACTCCTCTCTGAATAACCTAGTGCTATCAGCGAAGTAGTTGTATATACTTAAATCATCCAAGTCTATTAGGTGACCCAATATAAAGTCCTTAATCTCCTTCTCTGATGTGTGGTCTATAAGGTTGTTAGTAACCCTTACAAAGACATAGTTCTTACTACCCTCAGGACAATACTTGTAGAAGCCGTTATCCTCTAAGAAGTGCTTAAATAGGATATGCACAATTCTTATAGTACCCTTATCGTTCTTAGTCCAAAATTGTTTAAGAGCATTCTCATCCGTCACACGAGTCAGTACAGATTCAATTACATCGCTATCAATGTTTGACTCCTCTAACTGATTGCGAATCTCTTTTTTTGTTGCACCACGCCTTAGCTTAGCCTTGATGTTATTTACCTGCTCATCGTCCTCGTAGTATTTCGTTCCGAAGTTTTGTGTGTTAGCATAAGCTGAGTCAATTGTTCTAGTTATCTCCGCTAGAGAGAAGCTATCATTAGAGAACCCATTAAGAACGTAGGACGCTAAACTCCTATTAACACCATAGTCATTAAAAGCCATAGCAAGTATGAAAGCGTTCTGATTCCGCTGACCTTCAGACATAGGGTATTTCTTTTCCCACCACTTTACTAGAATCTCTACAATCTTATTCTCATCCGTGATAGGAATCGTAGGAGCATCTCTGATTACAGAAACCTCCTTATACTCTAAGTCTTCTATAGTATCCCAAATCTCTGAGTTATCATTTATATAAATCATTGGGTCAAACGACTCGTAACATACGCGGCTAACATTCTTACATGTCTTATCGAAGTACGGAGAGTTGAAGTGATTCTCTAGTGAGTTGAAGTAGTTGATGTGGTTATCTATATCCTGCGGTATCTTAACTAAAGCCTTAAGGCCATTACCTGACGGTGATATAAATACCGAGTACACAAACTCACTCTTACTAAGCTTCTCTTTATCCGCCAATAAATCCTTTTTCTTCTCGTAGCCATCGAAGTCTAAGCATATCAAACCACTATGCTCAGTTAGTGAGTTGTCGTTACGCTTAGTGAATATGCCTGAGAAACATATTGCCGGCAACATCTTCTTAAGTTCGTTACGAGCTGACTTATCCTTCTCCTGACGAATACCCTTGACGAGTTCCTTAGAAGACCCATCCTTTATCCTTTGCAGTACCACACTGACCTCCCGATGGAATGGGGTCGCAGTTTCTTTGATATTTTTAAATATCGTGACGTTTTTTGAATCCATTGTGTTTGTTTTAGTGTTAAAAAAAAATACTTAAGTATCTGATAATCAATAGTAGTGATAATAATGTTGATTATATTCTTCAAATATAGGAATAAAAAAAATAATTACCAATAAAATATATATATATAGAGTAGGGACGAGAAATTTCATCATTTCGTCATGTAAAAAAAAAGAAGAGCGACTCCCATAGCCGCTCCTCAATTCTCTTGTTGATTTCTAAATCCCGTTAGAAATATATTGCCTGCTCCTCAGCAGGACTTTTGTTTGCACCACTCACGCAGGTTGCTCTCGTTTAATGTATTACTTTATGTGTTATATTTGTGGTATGAATACATTCACAAAGTTATTGTACGCTCTCCTTATTATAGGGTTCTATACAATTGGTATATTGCTGTGAGAGAAGGACTCGAACCTCCACGTAGTGGTTAGCTAAAGGACAAGTTTACGCTATGCATAGCTTAGTGGTCAACCCTTTATATCCTATGTTTATTCCATTACCTACACCCTCGAGACAGGAGGGCATGTCTGCCAATTTCATCACCTCACATTATAAGTGGATGCAAATATACAAATTTACATCCACCTATTTAATCTAGAATGGCAAATTTTCTTCAACCTCTTCTACTCCTTTAGACTCAGTCTGTTGTGACTTAGGTTTAAAGGTATCCAACTCTACGTAAGGATTCCCACTACGACCTACAAGGACATTTAGGTTCACCCATCCACGGTCTGCACCGTGTTGCTTAAGGAAAGGAATAGCATCCTCAATCTTAATTGATACTCTCCCAACTACGAAGTCGGGTTGGTTTTCTCTCGTTGAAAACGAGAAGCCGTCTGCAAAGATTTTTTCTTTTTTCTCTGACATAACATGTGTTTAAGTACCTAGTAATGAAAGACTTACAGAACCTCTAGGCAGGTTAAGTTCGCCATCTGTGTGAATCCGTTATAACGGATTAATCAATGTAATCTTCAATATAATAATCCTCAATAGTCTCTGAAGCGTTCTCTCCAAAGAAATTGTGATATACCTCTATAGCTCTCTCAACCTTATTCTCGCCACGCTTAATGAAATCCTCAGTAGGTCTGAACACTCCTAGCATCTGAGTAGACTTATCAATGACTAAGAATATTAATGGCTTACCAAATAACTCTTGGTATATGTAAGCTTGGCTATCGTAGTTGTATAGGTTAGCAGACCTCTTAAACTTTTTAATGTCTCCCGTGGTCTTTAAATCAATCAAGACGTCATTACCAACAATATCTGCCTTACCCTTCCACATAACTCCTTTAATCTCTTTTATGCTAGGTACTTCAAACTCATTGCCTTCTGCGTAAATCATATCAAAGAAATCCATATTAGACTTCATGGTATCTGTCCATGACTTAATCTCTGAAACCTCCTTGTCAAGTAGTACAAAGTCTAACTCATTATCTGATATGAAATCCTTATACTTCTTCGTATTACGTGATGATACGTCAAGTGATATAGTATCCTTAGCCTTCTCAGGCTCAAGAATTATCTGATGAAACACTCTACCCTTAGCGAAGACGGGGTTATCCGCCTTAGACACTCCAAAATCTTTTGGGTTATTAAGTAGCGCGCTGATGTCTGAGTTAGAGAGATAGTTCTTACCTATCCCTCCGTAATACTCAGCGTCATCTCTAAGTTTTTCTATAACATCCTTCATCTTACATAGCCTTTTCAATCTCCTTCTTTACGGAAACCTTTATCTTGTACTTGGTCTCAAGATTCTTTACAATCTCTGATAAGCCAATACCCTTGTTAGCTGATATGTACTTCATAACCTTAACCCAATTATCATCACCAACCTCTAGTGATAGTTTACTAGGTTTTGTAGCTTGTGGTTTAACTGTAACCATCTCAGGCACATCCTCTCCTGTCCATAAAGACAACCCAAGACCGTGCATTGCAATAGCTTTGGCAGTAGACCTTTGTATAGCCTTGTTAACATCCATTGACGTAACCTTATCCAACGGAATAGAATTGTTTCTAAAGTCCATGATAGGTAGGTAGTCAATATGTTCCAATCCATCCACCTCAACACCAACCTTGACGTAAGCCGTGTTGCCATCTGAAAAGTAGTTCACCCCCGTATACTGAGACTCATAAATTTTTCTCTGTGCATTTGGATAGTTACTCTTAAGCATGTGCCATGCGTTCGCCCACGAGATGTAATCTAATTTTCCTTTTCGCTCAATCTTATCCTTGATAGAGAGCGTTGATAGTGTAGTGTAGCTGTTCTTACTCATTGTGTTTATTTTAAAAGATTCAATTTATTTGTGACTTTAGTGTACTTATTCATAGTGTTTTTTCTGCGCTCGTGCCAATAGTTTAACTCCCTTTTAGGTGCTGAATTACTTATAGCCTCCTTAATTTTCTCGTCGAACACTTCAAGTTTTCTACGATAGTTAGACAAAGATACAACATATACACCGTATCTCCAACCGTTTTTAAAGAAATTATCGTACTCATTCTTGGTAATTTCTTGGTAATAATCACCACCTCTTGATGTGTTAAGTATCTCAATATCACCGTTTTCACGGTCTCTTGCTATCTTAACTCCGAACGCAACCCTTGACTCTACGTAGCTATCATCAAGGTCTCCCGCAAAATCATCTTCCATAGCTTCTCTGAATACTGATTCTAAACTTCGCATGACATCTCAAATCTTTTAACGATGGATGCGTAGTCTTTATCTAACTCAACTCTCTCGTCAGTAATTTTTACTCCGTGAATTATAGATGAATGCGCTATATCGTAGCCCTTCTCAGACATAAAACCTTGTATCCAAGATATTCTCATTGGTCTTGTAGCGCATAGGTAGTAGAGCATGTGCCTTGCATCTACGTACTCTCTCTTCTTTGACTTCTTAAATAAGTCTCTTTCGTTCACTCGAAACAAATCTGTAACGAGCGCGACGTACTGATTAAATACTTCTCTTTTCATGGTCGTCTATTGAAATCATTAATAAAATAAGGTAACCACATAGGTCAAATAGCGTATCCTCCGTGCTATCTGATACACCTACGTTCTTTATCCTCGCTAACTTGTCATCAATCCTTGCACATAATGAATCCGTTGACTTACCCTTATTGAATATGTTCAATGGCTCAAGCGCAGAGCTTCCGTAATCCTTGTTCTTCTGTAGTAGCATATCTCTAACCTTGTCAGCCTTCTGCTTTATCTGTAAACCTCTATCCTTGCTCATCTATACTTTGCTTTACGTAATTAAATAATGAATACTCTACATGATTAATATCTACATCCTCATGCCATGCCCAACCAAACTTACCATTCTCAAGAAACTCTATGCAGAAGCCACCGATATATTTACATACGGTCTTAGTACCCTTAGTCAGTTTAGTGTTGGGATACCTCTGCTTAAGCCTATTCTCAGTCATGATACGACCCGTACTAATGAATGTCTTGTGGTCTAAGTTCTTAAGGTCTCCTAAGATTCTATTGCCGTTCTGAACGTAGTATTTGTCTTTACTACCACTCATCTTCTCGGCAAGTAAATCTCTATTTATCAACTCCCTTATCGTCATCATCTTCTTTTTCTTTTAACTCTCTTGAATACTTTACCATCTCCCATGCTATTGATATAGCTATGATGGTTATCGTGGTTATTACACCTAAAAATAAATCTCCCATTATACGTCCTCCCTTAGTTCTTTCTTGGTTAATAATACTGCGTTACCTACTATTACCGTACCCGCGAGATGCGAAGCTTCTGTGTTATGTGATAATGATTCGTTAAGACCATTGTCGTTAACCACCAAGCCTTCTCCGTTAGGTAGGTAAACAATCTCTATGTAGCCGTCAACCACTTTTTGCATACCACTCAATGTAAGTTCTGTGAAATTCTCTTGACGTGTGCCGTCAGCTTTAATTAATGTTGCCATTGTGTTTGTTTTTAATGTTAGTGTTGTACAAATATAGTATAACTTTTGTTTAATTCCAAATTTAAAGAGAAAAAAAGAATCCGTTATAACGGATTCCCTTCTCTCTGTCTTTGAATACCTTTGTCAATATGAAAGTCTAACTAAAAGACTCGTGGTCTTGACTATTAACCATAAGCAGGTATCCCCTCAATCCCCAAGACATCGGAGATTTTTAAATGACCACTACAAATGTCCTCCGTATGTTGGTATACCCTCAGAATCTAACTCGTCGTATCTCCACACTTCTCCATCCTCCGTGTGTTTCGTATCAACAAACTTATTCTTTACCTTCCAATCGTACTTATCTTCGTTCTGCCAAAGCCACTCATCTAAGTGTTCTTGGTCTAAGTCTTCGGGTATCTCAATCTCCACGCTTACCCTCTTAAAATACTTTCTCTCTGCCGTTATTCTTACCTTTCTCATAATGTTATTCTTTAAAATCGTTTGCACTCACTATGACTATCAAAATCATAGCTATTGTTGTTGCTATAAATAAAATTGCGTACATGTTTTTGTCTTAAAAGTTATACACTTCTGCTAATGTGTACCAATCATCACAACCACCGCAATGGTATTGGTTTATGGTATCGTCGTATTGTAATGGCTGAAAGCAAATCATACACTCCTTAGATTGTGTATCACAACAATCATCATCGGTAGCTAAGTCTACATCGTAGTAGCTATTAAAGTTTATCTGCTGACACGTATCCACGACCTTTGGTCTTTGGTATCCCGTGTAGTTCTGAACGTAACTCTTGTGCATCTGTGTGCTTGAATCAACCTTCTTAGGGTTAAAGTATAACCACGCATTAATCACTCTGCCATCCTTCATTCTGATAGGTATCTGCTTTCGCTTGTACCAATTCGGGTGACCCTCTAACGCGTCAATCTCCTTGAACGCTTTGTCTGAGACCTTGAAGATATCCACCTCAACGTGATGTCCACTACCTCTTTGGTCTACCATGTATGGCAACCCCTCAATCAGTAATGGGTATTTGTCGTAAGTCTCCCCTCTACCTAAATGCTTTGATGATGTTAGGTATGAGTAGTAATTACTATAGCCTTTCTTCAACGTGCCATATACTGCAATCAGATTGTCTTGCAGTACATTGGATTTTGAATACCATATACCATCTCGGTATGTGTAGGCATCTCTGTTGTACATTTGGAATGAACGAGTACGCTTGTTGACCGTTACGAACCGTGAATCATACTGCTCTAACTCTTTCTTCCATAGTTGTCTTGGTATCTGACCAAGTGATATAGCTAACGCTTTTGAATCTGACATCTGAGCATTACCCATGCCCTTGATAGTTCCATTCATCATCAGCCACTCATCTTTCTGCACTCCACATTGGAATGGGTGCATATTCTCTCTGTTTACTGCTCCGACAGTAGCATATCTAAAGTGAGCAATAAACGGTCTATCTGTTAGTAGTAGACCGTAATCTTTTGACTCGTGATACGTTACCTCGAACGTATCTAACCACACGATTCCGAGACCGTGAGGATTAATTCTTGCTGATGTCTTCGCAATCTCTCGCGACATCATCTGCTTTTTCTGTTTAATAATAATTACGCACATTGTGTTTAATGTTTGTGAGGAATCCGTTATAACGGACTGACCTCTGATTAGTGATTTGTACAAATATAAGACAAAATTTAGACATGACCAAATTTAATGTCCATTATCTATCAAGGCTTCTGTAACTTTCATTCCTTGTTTTTTAGCTTCCTCTTCCAATGTAGGAAAACAAGCTATGAATAGTTCTTCTGTTTCAAACGTAGCCACGCACTCAGCATGGCTATTGCTCTCAAAGTATACTTCTACGTACATAGTGTTTTTAGTTAGTTTCTTCGTTGAGGTATTTAATAAATTCAACTACTGATTCGTATAGGCTTTCTATCGTTAAATCATTAGTAAGGGAAAAGTCTACACCATCTGTACTTCCGTATGTGGGTGTGTCTTTTATTTTCTGTACCACAGGCATAAGCCAATCCCACGAGGTGTGAAATTTAGATTGCTCTATTGTGTACCATATATCATCCTCTAATAAGTCAGATACACCTTTAAATGTGTATAATGTATCACACAATTTACCTGACCTACCCATAAATTCAGCTATTAATTTGTTATTTTCTGTCGTTTCCATATCGTTTTTAGTTTTTTTTTAGTTTTTATCGTTACCAACTACACATATTATTGATGTAGTTTTCATTTTTTCTTAAGGCTTCTGAACAAGCCTCTCTAATTTCTTTATCCTCAATAGTGAAGGCAGTGTACGTTCCACCTACTCCACCATAGGTGGCGAATTGTAATATCCCGCCATTTCTTTTACAAAATTTCCTAACCATCTCTTTTCTATTGCCAAAAAGAGATAGTGTAAAATTACTTCTATGCACTTGTCCGTATTTATCTGTGGTGGTTTCTTTGTGCATTTGCACCAACACATCTTTTATAAATTCTTTCATAGCTTACTTCTTTTTAGTTTTAGTTTTGTTAGGGTGCATTAAAGCCATATCATATCATATTCCCTATCTTCAAATCCATTGTTGTCTAACCAAGTCTGTATTTCTTTTTCAGAATATTCATCATTCCTAACTTCAATCTCAAACCATTGTTTTGGTCTATCGTTTGCAATTTCATAAACTTGTATGTTTTTCCACCCAATACATTCTTCTACTGTATCAATGGTTTGCGTTTGTTTTTCTACTGTGTAATAAATTTTAATTGCCATAGCTTACTTCTTTTTAGTTTTAGTTAGATGCACCAACATCCATCTTCGGTTTCTTTTAATATGTACAACTCTTGTCTTTCAGCTTCCTCTTTATCAAGAAACTGAATACCATTGACAACAAGGTCGTCTATGTTTAACTCGTTTAAATCTACATCCATTTCAAGTAGATAATCCATAAGCTCATCGTAATACTCATTGTCTATGTTTACACAACACGAATCCATAAGTCTGTTTAAATTAAATTCTTTCATAGCTTACTTCTTTTTAGGTTTAGTTTTAGTTTTCTTCTTGTAGATTGACATTCTGTACTCGTCATCTACCATTCGCTTAGCCATCTGTTGTTCGATGCTAATGCCTTCCATCATGCCTTGCATCATGGACTCGAATAATTTTTTGGTCTGTCCCATTGTGTTTAATTTATTGGTTAAGACTCAAATCCGTTATAACGGATTCAAGTTTCGGATATTCAACCCTCATCAGTTAACCTATTCAATCTCACTTACATCAGCGCCCCACTCTTTGAGGCATTTAAGTACTTCATCATCTAAGCTGAATACCCCGTCGTAGTCATAAAGCTTATTACCATTAAAGGACAAACCGCCCTCTCCGTAGTAATCCTCTCCGCCACTCTCGTCGTCGTAGACCTCAAACCATCCACGCTCATTATCTTTATCCCACGCAACGTGGTATTGCATTGTCTTCTCCTCACGCTCTACATGAGGACTCATTGAACGCTCCCATCCAACGTAACGTACTTCCTTCCAATCTTTCTTTAATGTTTCCATAGTTTTATAAATCTAAGTTAAGTTCTAATCTGTTCTGCATCTCCGTTTCAATCATAGCAATAAATGTCGAATCGTATTTACTGCCATTCGGAAATTCTTTTCTGTACTCTGTTATGTCTCTGTGGACTAACTTCAATGTGTAATCACTCATGAGACCTATTAGGTCATAAGCTGATTGTGTTTCTAAATGTGCCATAGCTTTTGTGTTTTGATTTAGACAAATATAATACTAAATTTAGACATATCCAAATAAAAGAACAAGAATCCGTTATAACGGACTCTCACTCTCTAACTCTGCTCGTTTCATTAGTCTATATTTTGGTGTGTTAATACTAAGTATAACGTGTATACTCCAAATGGTAGTAGGTAAATGTATCCTACCTCTGTCGTGATGGCGAACAAGAATATTATCAGAATGTTTGCCATTATCAGTACGAATATTGTCGCGTAGTCTAAAATTGTCTTCATCTTATTTGTCGTTTTGCTTGAATGCTTCCAACGTCTTTGTGTAGTTAGATAGCTTCGTTTGTAATAATTTAATGGTCTCACGTGTATCGTCACATACATTAGTGTTACGCTCCGCCAATCTGAATTGGTAGAAATGAATGTTATGGTTAACCTTCTCTAGGTCAGTAATGTACTGCTCCGTTGATGCGATTAAATTTCTCAACTCCCTTCTTTCAATTGTATCCATAATGAATAGTTTAAATGGTTTCCGTTTCGTCCTTTTGGACTCATCAGCACAAGCACTCACTTGTGGACGGAAGGAGAATCCGTTATAACGGACTCCCCATATGCGTCATCTTAAAGTCTCCGCTCTAAGGCTCCTTGTGTACAAGTGACTCAAGTTACCAAAGCGGTCAACAAATGGCTTCACTGCATGGTTGATTTTACGCGTAATCAACATCTTTCTGAAATGCTTTGACAACTCCATGACCTCAGATACCTTATCTGCATCGCCATTGTACATCATCATCAGAATTGGCTTCAACTTGCTTAGAAGACCTCTGTGCGTTCCATTTGGCTTGTTCACCGCGTAGTTAACAATCTCATACATCAATCTGTATCTAAAGTTCAAGTCAGCTACACTCTTGACTCTGCTCGGCAGTCTAAACTCAATCCTATTGTCATCAATCCGACATACTTGGTATTTGTGATGGGTGCTAACTCCATCCCACTGAGACCGACATACATCCATGAAGATGTTTGACTGACACCACGTTCTTCGCAATCTGAATCGGTATAGCGCGTAGATGATTCCACTAAATGGTCTAATTGCGTCAGCTAATTCTTCTCCGCTCATCCCTTTAACCGCTAAGTTGATGTGACCTCCGCATTCCAAATCAGATGGTGAGAATTGGTCATCAATGACATTCTTCGCTTCGCTAAACATATTGAAGATTTTGTTCCTCCAAACAGATTTGCCAATCAACGGAAGCACATTTGTAATAGCTTCAACACCGCATGACCCATCAGTCTCAAAATGGCTAAACAAGGGATATTCCTTGACCGCATTACGATGGAATGTGTTCTTCTCAATCTCAAAGCCAATAGTGAAACGCGATTCAATCTCACCATCGTCAGTCACATTTGTAGTCAAATTCATCTCATTGTGAGGTAAATGCTTTAAGTCATATTGGAATGGGGTTTTATCAAACATGCGGTAAGGCAATCCATTGCGCTTTGCCCACCCGTAACTAAGCATTCGACCGCGGTCTTCATTGCCCTCAGTAGTGTAAGTGATTTGTGCATTCATAATTTAAGTGGTTAATGGTTAAAAATCCGTTTCGACCTATTGGTCTCATCAGCATAGGTCACTACCTATGGACGGAGCAGAAAATCCGTTATAACGGATTCTCTGCGTCATCTTTGTGATTAGCTCCATATGCCAAGCTCTCTAATAATTCTTAATGAGTCAGCCTCAAATTCATCCTTAATGTACTGAGGCACTTTGTCAGCATCTCCATCAATCGTCCATTGTGCATCGTCATACAACTTCACTACGACACCAATACCATCCTCGAACAACTGCCCGTTAACAATGTAAGATTTAATGACCTTACTTGTGGTTTCCTCAGCACTTGCCTCAGCAGTTGCCTCAGCAGTTGCCTCAGCAGATTC
>ENA-OQVM01002043-OQVM01002043.1-marine-metagenome-genome-assembly--contig:-NODE-2043-length-24704-cov-4.556056_pt1 | contig 24704 bp, 23 predicted proteins | sample MGYA00237776_ERZ505498 | MGnify/ENA primary metagenome ERZ505498 (study PRJEB26159, sample SAMN06265151) | marine metagenome | isolation source: Helgoland LTER site | place: Germany:Helgoland, sampling... | reverse complement strand
TCCAGTTTCACCCTACGAAATCTCAAAAATAATTGGCAAACATAGATGCGAGGTTAAGGTAAAAGCTCCAGCTATGCCGACAATTGACTTGGTGGTGTCGCCACTGCTTTTCAGTCTTTAAAGCTTCATTGTGAAAATGGGTGTCCCAATTAGCGTATTTCAACGAACCTGATCCCTCAGGTTTATGATGTGAAAATAACTGTTTGCACATATATTTATAATATAAAAATCCAAATATGCAACCATTTAAATGGGCATAATAAGCCACTCAAAGCTTCAATTCTGCAGAAGCAATATCGTATACCACTGTTTCAGATGTGTTTTGTTTTTACCCCATGTATTTATCCAAACTTTTAAGTCTTGATAAATAGATGGCTTAGTTTGATCATAAAATATCAAATCTACATTATGCTTTTTAAACGTTTAATTTTATGAAATGTTGTAAAAAATTAACCGGAATGTCGAAGTGGATAAGAAAGCTGTATTTGTATTTATCCCGACTTTCGACTAATACACTGTTAGGTGTTCAAAAAGTCTTGCGTCTAGCCTTATTTAATCAAAAGGATATTGGAGAAAAGTGATATGTTAAATTCAATTATTATTGCTGTTGTAGCAGTATCAGCGGTTTGGGTTTACCTTGATGCTACAAAAAACAAAATTGGTAAAATCCCCGATGGGAAAGGCATGTTTAATATGTCTGCCGGTGCTTGGTGTGCCGTAACATTGGGGCTTTGGATAATTGGGTTTCCAGCGTATCTCATAAATCGAGGTGATATGATTGAAAAGACAAAAGAAACTCCAATTGTGGTAAAGGTCGTGGCGGGGAAGCCGCTGTATTGTCAATTATTGGAGGACTTTGGATTCTTATGTCTCTTGGTGGTGTTGCTCTTTCTTCTTTTCCCGGTTGTGATGGTACACATACAAAATCCCTTGTTGGTCAAATTGTCAATGACATACCGTTTTTAATAGCAGCCGGCACTAAATTTGTCTCCGTGGAAAATGTCGCAGAGGAAGGTTTCAATCAAGACGCTCAAATTCGCTAATGCTCTGGAACACTCGTTACTACTGCGGGTGAATATAGCCTTCAATATTTCATCAAATGGGGCAACAAAGATAAAGGTGAATTTTATATTGAAGCACAAATACAATAAAATCGCCTAACAAGACAAATTCACTCGGACGGTTAAAAGCGATGCAGCTTCCACTTCGCTTCAGCTTCATTATATTCACCATCCGGTGATTTGTGGCGTTAGGCATTTAAAGGAGATAGATTCATGAATAGAGTAAAAGCTACAATCTTAGCTAGTTTTTTGGGCATTTTATACGTGTACTTATCAATTTATATCATCGGTTTTGTTACGGCGATTGCCATTCCCACAAGTATTTTGGCTCCTGCTGCAAAAGCAGCCCCAACATTCGCATTTGCTACGGTAGATCTTATTACTATTGGTCTACCATTAATTGTCTCTTAATTCTTGTTTGTGATGGCTATTAAGTATTTCAATTCGAGTAGAAGCTTTTTTCCTTATTTGGCATTATTGCTTCCCTTTTGTATTCATCACATTTATATTTTTGTAATTACGGGGGAACCTCAAGAGTGGGCATATACATTGGTCACAATAATGCCTAGATACATTGCAATCGTGTTTTTTGCATTATATTCCGTTAAACGGAAGGTTAGTGATGTTAAAGCCTAACAAGGGCTTCGACAGAAAAAATACAGTTGGCTTTTTTCACTCTGTTCAACATTTTAGCCAACTATATTTTTACGCTTAGCAAGGCGTTATGTTGCTAGAGGATAATTCTGATCATGAGTATATTGATAATTTTTTTTGGGGTCTTAATATTTATGGCTGGAGTAACACTCATTGCTAATTCCGAAACTATATTTAAGGTACTTCGTAATAATTCCCAAAAGCTCTGGTTGCATATTGGTGCTGTTGTTGTGAGACTGTTGCTAGGCGCATTACTTATTTATCAGGCTAGTGTTTCAAAGTTCCCTTTATTAATAGAAGTAATTGGTTGGATAGCAATTATCGCTGCTATAGTTTTTGCTTTCATAGGGCGTAATAAATTTCAACGCTTAATATCATGGGCATTTACTTTGCTTAAACCATTAGGTCGTTTTGCTGGTGTCCTGGCGATAAGCTTTGGAATTTTCCTAATTTATTCATTTATCTAGAGATTTTTTAGAGCAATATAGTAAGCCATTCAAGTAGGACTTTAAAAGTTGGGCTCCGCTTCTCTTCATCTTTAATAAGAGATCTCTTGATATTTATTTGTCTATATTACCAAGCCAGTTCAGTGAGACGCTTTTCGTATTTTTATACTAGGCATAGGTTGATTATCATCGTTATTTTAATTGGGCTCATTGATGACTCGGTCATCATGTTAAGCTTTGCCTTTTGGTGCATCTTTTAGATGTTTAAAACGGTTCCTAATTGTATTTTATGAATATTAACTATATTCACATGATGAACATACAACAGCAACAGCTGGTACTTTTGGTAAAGTGAAGGATGTACTTGATAACCAAAGTTGCTGGCGAAAGGAATACAGGTCAAAATCATCAGAAAGTTGGCGCGAAGGGTGTTTTTGGGTTTTTAATACACTAAAAAGCCCGCATTTAGCGGGCTTCAAATTCTTTAAAAGACTATACGTTAAACCTAAAGTGGATCACATCGCCATCTTTTACTATGTAGTCTTTGCCTTCTAAACGCCATTTACCGGCATCTTTGGCACCTTGTTCACCATTAAACTCAACAAAATTGTCATATCCAATGATTTCGGCACGGATAAAACCCTTTTCGAAATCGGTGTGGATGACGCCTGCGGTTTGTGGTGCGGTAGAGCCTTCTTTATAAGTCCAAGCTCGCACTTCTTGAACCCCAGCGGTAAAATATGTGTTTAGGGCAAGTAATTCATAACCACAACGGATCACGCGGTTTAACCCCGGTTCTTCTAATCCCATATCTGCCATGAATTCGGCTTTTTCTTCGTCGTCTAGTTCGCCTATTTCAGATTCGATTTCAGCGCAAACTGGGACTACTACAGCGCCTTCGGCTGCAGCAATTTCGCGTACTTTGTCTAAATATGGATTGTTCTCGAATCCATCATCATTAACGTTAGCGATATACATAGTGGGTTTAAGGGTTAAGAAGTTCATGTAGCTGATTAGTTTTAATTCTTCTTTATCTAGCTCAACTGAACGTAATAATTCTCCTTCATCCAAATGAGGTTTGATTTTTTCTAATACTTTGAGTTCAGATTTCGCGTCAGCATCTCCACTTTTCGCTCTTTTTGCTACTCTGTGCAGTGCTTTTTCTGTTGTTTCTAAATCAGATAATGCCAATTCTGTATTAATAATCTCGATGTCGTCTTGAGGACTAATTTTGCCCGCCACATGCACAATGTTGTCATTATCAAAACAACGAACAACGTGGCCTATCGCATCGGTTTCACGAATATTAGCTAAAAACTTATTGCCTAAACCCTCACCCTTAGATGCACCTTCTACTAAACCTGCGATATCAACAAATTCCATAGTGGTAGGAATAGTGCGTTTAGGATTAACAATTGCAGCAAGTTTATCTAAGCGTAAATCGGGCACTGGAACCACACCCGTATTGGGTTCTATCGTACAAAATGGGAAGTTTGCCGCTTCGATACCGGCTTTGGTTAACGCGTTAAAAAGTGTCGATTTGCCGACGTTTGGTAAACCGACTATGCCGCATTTAAAACCCATTTTGTTTTTCCTCTTAATTTTGTATTAATGATTTGACGAAGTCCGTCATGGTTAATTTTTTAATGAAATGTTATTCGGCCTTGAATGAATGCAGGCGGTTCATAGCTTTTTTTAGATCGTCTTTGACTAATATCTCGAGGCAACGTGTTGCTTCATCAATAGCATCTTCGATTTGTTGTTGTTCTTTTTGAGGGGCTTTACCTAACACATGACCCGTAACTCGGTTTTTATCTCCTGGATGACCAATGCCAAAGCGCAGCCTCAGAAAATCCTTTTGATTAGCCATACTACTGACAATATCACGCACACCATTTTGACTTGAACTACCACCGGTTTTAAATTTGACAACACCAGGTGGAAGATCTAATTCGTCAAATGCGACTAATAAATCAGATAAGGGGACACGATAGAAATTTGCCATGGCAGCAACGGCTTGACCACTTTTATTCATAAAGGTGGTAGGAATGAGAAGTCGAATGTCATGTCCACCAATCGTGATACGACCGGTGAAGCCATAAAATTTATTTTCAAATTTTAAGGTGCAATTGTACGCTTTTGCTAATGATTCGACGAACCATGCACCCGCATTATGGCGGGTATGTTGATATTCAGGGCCTGGATTACCCAGGCCCACAATTAGGCTAATGTGCGCTAATTGTTTATCAGTCAAGCAACTTATTCCGCAGGTACTGCTTCTGCAGCTGCGTCATCATCGCCATCAGTTTCCACTTTAGGACCTTTAGCTAATTTAATGGTTACAACGGCCAAATCATGCTCTTCGCCTTTGTTTAGTTCTACCAAAGATACGCCTTTTGGTAATACTAAATCAGTTAAGTGAATAGTTTGGTCTAGTGCAACATTTAATAAATCAACTTCGATGTACTCAGGCAAGTCACCTGGTAAACAACTCACTTCAACATCAATCATGTGATGCTCAGCGTGACCACCATTTAATTTAATAGAATCAGCTTTTTCTTCATTTATGAAGTGTAAAGGTACATTAGTTTGTAGCGCTTTTTTCGCATCAATACGTAAAAAGTCAACATGCATAACAATGGGTTTAAAAGCATGACGTTGCATGTCTTTAACCAATACTTCTACTTTTTCTTCACCAATGTTCAACGTAAGAACATGAGAATAGAAAGCTTCGAAGCCTTGGGCTTGGAAAAGTTTGTTATGATTAAGCGTTAAAGAAACGGCTTCTTTATTTGCTCCGTATAAGACTGCAGGTACTTTACCAGCGTGACGTAGGCGGCGGCTCGCACCTTTCCCTAAATCAGTACGGATTTCTGCGTCTAGTGTGAAAATTCCATCAGACATGTGGTAACTCCAAATTATAGTAAGTGTGTGTAAATTTTTGCGACCAAAATTTACGTTTGTGTCGTTAGTTCTCTACCCGTAGACAGTGAAACAGCAACATCCCATAAAAAAGGGCGGCGAATGTTAACACCACAAAGAAGGGGAAACAATGAATTTGCGCGTTATTTAACAATAAAAAAGCGGCTGGTAAAAGCCGCTGCTCTAATCTTTAAATGAACCAGTCTTAATATTCAAACATCGCTGAAATAGACTCTTCGTTACTGACTCTTCGAATAGCTTCAGCAAGCATATTAGATAATGTAAGTTGTTTGACTTTAGGTATATTTTTTATCTCATCGCGAAGGGGGATGCTATCTGTAATGATAATTTCATCAATCACAGAGTCTCGTAAATTTTGTGCCGCATTACCCGAAAATATAGCATGTGTAGCGTAGGCATATACATTTCTGGCGCCGTGGGCTTTTAATGCTTCTGCCGCTTTTGCCAACGTACCACCCGTATCAATCATATCATCAACAATTATACAATCTCGGTCTTGAACATCACCGATAATATGCATAACCTGAGCAACATTAGCCTTGGGACGGCGTTTATCGATAATAGCTAAATCAGTATCGTTCATCAGTTTTGCTAATGCTCTGGCACGCACCACGCCACCAATATCCGGAGATACCACCACTGGGTTATGAAAATCACGTTGGCGAATATCTTCTAACAAAATGGGTGTACCAAAAGCGTTATCTACCGGCACATCGAAGAAACCTTGAATTTGTTCGGCGTGTAAGTCGATAGTCAAAACTCGATCAACTCCTACATTGGACAAAAAGTCTGCCACAACTTTAGCCGTGATAGGCACCCTAGCTGAACGCACTCGTCTGTCTTGTCGTGCATATCCAAAATAGGGGATAACCGCAGTAATTCGACCCGCTGATGCACGGCGAAACGCATCAATCATGACAATCAATTCCATTAAATTGTCGTTAGTTGGTGCACATGTAGATTGGATAATAAAGACATCTGAACCACGGACATTCTCGTGAATTTCTACACTGATTTCCCCATCACTAAAACGTCCAACACTTGCATGTCCTAGTTTGGTATAAAGCCTATCAGCTACTTTTTGGGCTAATTCAGGTACTGCATTTCCAGAGAAAATCTTCATATCCGGCACGGTAATATCCTCAGTGCTTATTAAATGGCTGTGGCAGTTTATCTTGCATCAACGACATGGCGTAGAACAAAACTTACTTTCTCAGCAAGTATTAACAGAAAACTATCAGTTAACTGTTAAAAGAAAATTGGCTGGGGTAGCTGGACTTGAACCGACGATTAGTCGCGGATCAAAACCTGTTATCTCAGCACTTGCTTCTATTAAAATTGGCTGGGGTAACTGGACTTGAACCAACGATTAGTCGCGGATCAAAACTTGTTATCTCAGCACTTGCTTCTATTAAAATTGGCTGGGGTAGCTGGACTTGAACCAACGAATGACGGGATCAAAACCCGTTGCCTTACCACTTGGCTATACCCCATTAAAACTAGTAAATTGTGCTTGTATTTGACTATGTAAAAGGGATGTATTCACACCACTCGCAACAAAACTGCTGCTACCTTGTGGTAATAAAGTTTGAACATTTAACGCTTCCTGACGTTCATCAAACATTGCAAATACACATGAGCCTGTACCAGTCATTCTTGAAGGCGCGTATTCTAACAACCAGTGTAATGCTTTTGCAACATTCGGATCGCGTTCACAAACCAATTCTTGGCAATCATTGTGAGTATTTGTAAAACTATAATCACAAAAGTTAATTTTTGGAGTATTTCTGGGTAGATTTGGCAAGGAAAAGATATCAGCTGTGGATATATGGCTATCGGGAAATAATACTAAATATGTTTTTGTTGGGAGACTCACCTGTTGCAATTTTTCACCTACACCCTCAGCAAAGGCAGTTTTTCCATGAATAAAAATAGGTACATCCGCTCCAAGAGTTAAGCCTAGTGTGGCCAACTTGATCTGAGATAAATGGCAACCCCAAAGTTTATTTAGCACCAGCAGTGTCGTTGCCGCATTCGACGAACCTCCACCTATACCTCCGCCCATGGGCAGACATTTTCTAAGATGGATATTACAACCAAGACCTTTAGCAGCTGGCAAGCTTCGTTTTAATAATCGCGCCGCTTTAATAATTAAATTATCATCATCAGCGACACCGGCTATGGGGTCCGCTAAGGTGATTTTATCAGAGGTATTAATATCGAAGGCTAGCTCATCGCCATAGTCGAGGATTTGAAATAAACTTTGTAATTGATGGTAACCATTTTCGTATCGGCCATTGATGTGTAAAAATAAATTAAGTTTTGCTGGGCTTGACCACCAGTTCAAGGAGGGCTTATTCATATAATTCCCATTTATTTACTCGGATTAACAGTTCACTATTGTTGAGTTTATTTTTTAACACCACCTTGTGGGGTAACCGAATATCAACTACCAATTTATAGTCATCATAATTAATTAACCAGTTTTCGCAATTATTGCAGATAGGCTGCAATTGGCTGACCCAGCCTTGTTCACTAGTTAGTACCTTATCGTTTTTCTGATGTTGCCCTTTTATCCAAAAGCGTAATTTTTCTAATGGTATCTGCCAACCGGTGACATGCCAAATTAAATCACTAGGGTTAGAATCTTGATAAGTCTCACCATTTGCTACCAACGTGACGCCCTTTTCATTGCCTTTCATATTCAGCAGTGATGTACCGATGATAGAAGTCATGTTGAGCTGGAATTGTTGTTGCCTTTGTTGCCACCTAAAGTTAGCACTTTGTTTTTTTTCTGGACTCTTAAAACCAAGCTTTCCCTTTATTAACCAATGTTCTTGTTGTTTTAAGGACAACTGGTGAACAGATGAATTCAAACTAAGTATTGGCTTTGGGGGAGTCGCACAACCAGCTAGAAAAAAAATAAGGGTAAGGACAGATAAAGTTTGTTTTCTACAGAGGCGGCTAATTAACACAGTTTGAATAACGCTCTTTAAATCAAAATTAGATTGATGCAATAGGAACATACAAGTGACATTGCTTTCAATAGTTTTACCTTTTGCGTACAATGCTGTCATCAAATAATCCTAACCTTTATTGTAGTTTATCTAATCATTCCATGACCCTAATTGCTTTTGGTATTAATCATAAAACTGCTCCGATTGAATTGCGTGAAAAAATAGCGTTTTCACCTGATGCAATTGTGCAGGCTCTAGCCTCTTTGCGGCAAAAAACTGGCGCGACAGAGTCTGTGATTTTGTCAACCTGCAATAGAACTGAAGTTTATGCGCAGCTTGATGATAAACAGATAAATACAATTTCTACTTGGTTAGCTGATTTTCATGGCGTGCAACCAAAAGAATTACAAGATAACAGTTACCTTCATGCTGATCATCAGGCCGCCATTCACATTATGCGCGTGGCCTGTGGACTAGACTCAATGATGTTAGGCGAGCCACAGATCTTAGGGCAAGTGAAACAAGCCTTTACTGAAGCCAAAAATTCTGGGGTGATTAAGGGAGATTTTGAACGACTGTTTCAGCATACTTTCTCGGTTGCAAAAAGGGTGCGCACTGAAACAGATATTGGTGCTAATGCAGTGTCTGTCGCATATGCTTCGGTGCAATTAGCTAAACATATATTTTCATCGCTGGAACAAAGTAGGGTGCTATTGATTGGTGCTGGCGAGACCATCGAACTAGTGGCTAAACATTTATTTGAACAAAATGTTAAATCATTAACTGTTGCCAACCGCACCATAGCAAGAGCTCAAGCCATCGCAGAACCATTAAATGCAACAGTTTTGACATTGGCGCAAATCCCACAACACTTAAAAGATGCTGATATCGTGATCAGTTCAACTGCCAGTCAATTACCAATTTTAGGCAAAGGCTTAGTACAAAATGCATTAAAGGAACGTAAACATAAGCCAATGTTTTTAGTCGATTTAGCTGTACCTCGTGATATTGAAGCAGAGGTAGGCGAACTGGACGATGCCTATTTATACACAGTGGATGATTTACAACAAATAGTAGAAAAAAACCTAGCCAATCGACAAGATGCAGCAGCTGTTGCAGATGAAATGGTGGTGCAGCAAGTACAACAATTTATGCGTTGGCAACAAAGTCAAACCTCGATTGATGTATTAAAAGGGTTTCGAGATCAAAGTGAGTTACAGCGTGATGCCTTAGTTAGTAAAGCACTAAATCAGCTTGCAGACGGCAAAGAAGCTGAACAAGTAATAATTGAACTCGCCAATAAATTAACCAATAGTCTTATTCATGCACCTACCAAAGCTTTAAAAAATGCGGCAAGTGAACAAAATTCACAGCAGCTTGAATTACTCATGGATGCATTAGATCTAAAAAAATCAGATAATTAGCGGCTAATGTAGTCCGCCTACGGAAATAAAATGAAAGAATCGGTTCAACGAAAACTAGAAGTATTGGATGAGCGGTATGAAGAGGTACAAGCCTTATTGAGTGAAGCTGAAGTCATTGCTGATCAAGATAGATATAGAGGCCTTACTAAAGAATACTCACAATTAGAAGGTGTAGTGAAGTGTTTTCGTGATTATCAGGGGGCTCAGAAAGACTTTGAATCTGCCCAAGAAATGATGCAAGAAGACGACGCAGAAATGCGTGAAATGGCACAAGAAGAATATAAATCAGCCAAACAAAGTATCGAAGAGTTTACTCAAGAATTACAAGTATTATTGCTGCCTAAAGATCCTAACGATGAAAGTAATTGTTTTGTTGAGATACGTGCTGGTGCAGGGGGCGACGAAGCCGCTATTTTTGCTGGTGACTTATTCCGTATGTATAGTCGTTATGCCGAAAAACAAGGCTGGAAAGTTGAACTCGTCACGGCTAACGAAGGTGATCATGGTGGGTACAAAGTCGTGATTGCAAATGTTTTAGGCGGGGGCTCCTATGGTATTATGAAATTTGAGTCAGGCGGGCATCGCGTGCAACGTGTACCTGATACTGAGTCACAAGGGCGCATTCATACTTCAGCTTGTACTGTAGTCGTTATGCCTGAAATACCTGAGTCAGAAGCTATTGAAATCAATAAAGCTGATTTGAAAATTGACACCTTTAGAGCATCTGGTGCAGGTGGTCAGCACGTCAATAAAACTGACTCTGCTATCCGTATTACCCACAATCCTTCGGGTATAGTAGTCGAGTGTCAGGATGAGCGTTCTCAGCACAAAAATCGTGCGAAAGCGATGGCTATATTGCAGTCCAGATTAACTCAATTAGAAGAAGATAAACGCCAAGCGGAAGAAACGTCTACTCGGAGAAACCTTGTAGCCAGTGGTGATCGTTCAGAGCGTATTCGTACTTATAATTTCCCTCAAGGACGTGTTACCGATCATCGTATTAATTTAACCTTATACTGTTTAGACGATGTCATCGCTGGTGAACTCAATGCGGTATTAGAGCCAATTAGACAAGAACATCAAGCCGATTTGTTATCTTCACTTTCTGACGAATAGGTTACATTGGATAATTTTTTATTCACCATTGCCCAAGCATTGTCTTGGGCTAGAGATGAACTTTATTCTCATAATATAAGTGATGACGGCCTGTATGATTCATCTGCGATTGACAGCAAGGTATTGTTATCAGTCTGTTTGCAGCGTGAAGTAGTTTACTTGCACACTTGGCCTGAAAAATTGTTAAATAAATTACAGATGAAATTATTTAAAGAGTACATTTCGCAACGATCTTTAGGCCATCCAGTAGCACATATTATTGGCTATAGAGATTTTTGGTCATTGCGACTCAAAGTTTCTCCCACAACTTTGATCCCGAGACCTGAAACCGAAATTTTGGTTGAAATTGCTCTAAACCTTAACTTAACTGAACATTCTAAAGCATTGGATTTAGGGACTGGCACGGGTGCTATCGCATTGGCGTTAGCAAGTGAAAACCCCAATTGGTTGGTAACAGGTTTAGATAAAAGCTCACCGGCGGTTACGTTAGCCAAAGATAACGCTCTCTTACATAAATTAGAACGGGTCAAATTTATTCAAAGTGATTGGTTTTCTGCTGTAGAGGATAGAAAATTTGATCTTATCGTGACGAATCCGCCTTATATTGAAGACAACAATCGCTATTTACAGCAAGGTGATGTGCGTTTTGAGCCCAAGAGTGCATTAACATCGGGTATCGATGGCCTTGATGACATACGTTCAATTGTTTCTCAAAGTAAGCATTTTCTGACTGATAACGGCTGGTTATTGATTGAACATGGTTATAAGCAAAGTCGTCAAGTGACAGATATTTTGAGAGCGCACAGTTTTAATCAAATCCGAAGCGAACGTGATCTGAATGGCTTACCTCGCGTTACCATGGGATGCAATGCGCTGTAAATTTTGTTTTATATGAGTATTTTTCTGTCATTTGTGTTGTTGTCATCAACAATAGTTAAGTTATCAACCGGTTTTAGCTGACTACTTCAAACTTTATGTTCTTATTAAGTTGTTGTTTTAGAGAGGGGATGTCTGATGAAATTTTATTTGCCGAAGATACAAATGATGAAATTGTGTTGCAAGGCAAGGCAAGGCAAGGCAAGGCAAGGCAAGGCAAGGCAAGGCAAGGCAAGGCAAGAGTATTAATTGTTTATGACGAGCCTGAGGTGCATGCTGTAACCGTGTTAGCACTTAAAGATTTTGTATTCCAAGAAAAACATCTAGAGTTTATTAACACCTTTATCTGACTGCTACAGCATTAAGGGGGTGGTGTTTTAATCAATCATTGTGCAGATGCATGTGTTACTGAATTTATTAGCTTGGGTGATGTATATTCTTACGGTTACCTTAACGTTAAAATTAAGTCGTACTAGTTTCATATGAGGCTTCCGTCTCATTAGTGCGTTAAGTTGGATTGCTTATGCTGGAATCGTTGATGTGAATAAATACCCCATACTATTTAAACTACACTTCAGCCTGATATAAACACTTTTGTTTTAGCTTTTCACCTCTTTAGTGTGAATAAAATAAATATCACTGCATAGTCTGATTAAGCGTCTTCAATCAAATTTTTGAACGTATTGGTAAATTACTGGAACAACAAGTTGTTAGCATTTGACAGTGTCATCTATTGTGTTGACCTCTTTATACAAATCTGAGATTGTACTAATTAACAGCAATTTAGATTTATTTATGATTTTACTGCTCATTACGGTAAAGGTTACCCCACTTAAACCGATAAAAAGAAGTGTGTATATTTATTGGGGTAAAACATGTGAAAGAGATAAAGCAGGCTATCGCTAAGCGGGACTATCTGATGGCCAGTTTACAGTTAGCTAGGGTGTTTCAGCCTGACGTTTTTCAACCAGATGACTACCAACGCAAGGTAGACTTGTGGATTGAAGAAGCAAAAGCATTTATCGGTTCGACCGATACTACTCCATAAATTTTAAACGTTTTATTCATTTTTTTTATGTGAAACTCGCTTTTAGTGGTGATGAAAAAAATTATTTTTCTTGTCAATATAGTTTGCTAAATTATGTTCTTGATTACCGTACTGGGATCCCTGTAAGCCTTGCCATTATTTTTCAATCCATGGGGAAAATCCTGGGTTTTGATATATGTGGTGTAAATTTTCCTGGACATTTTTTGATCAAGTGTCGTTTTAGTTTTTGTCCAGACATTTATATAGATCCCTTAAATGGTAAACAGCTGAGTCGACAAGATTTGGAATCTCTATACTTTTCTATTTTACATAGAATAGAAGATGAAAAAATGCCAAAAGAAGCTTTGCACGAAGCAAGTTGTGATGAAACTATTGTTAGATTACTGCACGCTTTAAAAGCATCGCATATCAATGGTAAATTTTATTCAGAAGCGTTAGCAGCGGTAGAGTTACTCGTGAATTTGTGTCCTAACGATCCTTATGAAAGAAGAGACAGAGGGTTTTTATTACATCAGCTGGACTGCACGCAAGTAGCGATTGCAGACTATCAATATTTTATTCGTAAGTGTCCTAAAGATCCGGCCACACAGCTTCTACAAGCCCAATTACAACAACTGAGTGAACAAACCCCAGACGTTTTTCATTGAATATCATTTATCTAAGGACGTTGTAGATAGCTTGAGTTAATTGGTGAAGCTGCTGATGATCAATGATGTAAAGCAGCATAATATACACAAGCTTGGAACAATGATCTTAGCGGATAAGTTGGTGGCAATGGTGCCTCATCTTTAGACACCGGATACACTAATGCTCATTAATCTATTTTACATTGCAATCGGGTTGGTGCTCGAGCTAAGAACGTAAAAGATTTGCAAATTGCTGCATTGCATTGACAAAGGTTTGATTTGTCATCGCGAGGGCCTTTTCACCCACCACAAACTCCATGGCGCATCTGTTGGGTGATTCGTAATTCCAGAATCGGTCAGATAGCCAAATGCCCTGTTCTGTTGCAATTCTATTTCTTGCGTATGTTGCTTTATCAAAAGAAGTCTCAAGCAATATGTGAAATAAGTTTGTATGAGGAATAACAGGGTCAACTCGTAAATCAGAAATATGTTTAATCGCGCCAGCTATACCTTTTGCTTTTTCAATAAATGCAGGCATTTGTTTAATACGTTTATCAATTAAATGTAATGCATCGTATATGAGTGGCCAAGAACCAACCGAAAACCCACCTAAACGGGTCCGCCATTTTTGCGCTTCATCAATAAACTCCTGAGACCCAGCTAATACAGCACCTCCCATCGCACCAATATCTTTATAGAAGGATACATATACTGAGTCAAAGCCTGCAACAATATCAGCATAAGATCTGTTGTCGTAAAAAGGTCGGCAAGACCATAACCTAGCGCCATCCATGTGCAGCGGTATACCCAGTGTTTTGCAGCGGTTTTTGATCTTTTGCAATTCACTCCAGTTGGGTAATTTCCCACCACTATGACGTTGCGGAAGCTCGACAAAAGCACAGCCAGGATCGCCACTAATATCATCTGATGTGAGTGGCTCTCGCCATTTTCCTATTACCTTAGCCGAACATCCATGGGCATGACCATAGCCATGTTCCTCATGTAACAACAGATGCGAAGAAGGGTGTAGCAACAATTGGTCATTATTCATTTGCTGCCCATGTATTCTAGCAGCAATACCCTGTGCCAAGACCCCAGTGGGGAACCATAAAGCGGCTTCTGTACCTAATAATTTAGCCATTTTATCTTCAAGCAGGCGTGCACCGTGGTCGTTGCCTAATTCAGCGTCAATCTCTGTGCCATTTTCCTTTTGCTCATTCAAAAAAGAAGATAAACACGACAGCGACTGTGCTGGTGTTTTATGTTGATGATAAGGAAAACCTAGATTGATAGAGCAACTTGCTTTGAGTGACATAGGCATAAAGAAATAGGTGCTTTAATGTTTAGGAAAAGAATCATAAATTTTATTATGTATCGAATGTTAGAGCAAGCTCGCATGGAAGACCTGACAATATTTAATTAAATATAATGTGTGTTTATATCTATTTTTGCTCTAGCGAATTACGAACTTCAAAGGTTAGTACTTAAACGTATCATTCAGGCATTTCAATATCAGAAACTAACAGATTAACTGAATGATCATTGGAAGCTTGTTCACACATATATGCCAGGTTACAGGTGTGGTGAATAATGTATCCTTTAACTTTTCTGAGGGTCAGCAAGCCTTATAGCTCGTAAAAGTTAGTAATTAATAGCCGAAGATTTTAAATTATCATGATATCCATGGTTTACCTGTCAGTACATGTTTTCATTTTCTATAACCCTGAAGAGAACTTGATCTCACACAGCGTCAATATAGTTTTTTCAAACTGCCCCTCTATCAAACTAACTTCTATAAAACAAATAAAAGTTAAAAAGGGATGCTCTATGGCAATACGTTTTGCTCACTTATTTGCCCATTTTAAATGAGATAATGATTTTTCCGACAAACTATTACTCAACCACTAGTTGCCATGGTTTACGCACTCCGATTGACCTACAAAATAAGCTGGTAATTGACGAGCCATGGGGCTAGATAAATCAAGAGAGTGGACTTCGCTTTCTGCGCATCGTCGACTAAAAAAAATAATTAAGTGTTCCAATAATTTGCGGAGCGCTGAAGACGAAAATGACAAAAAAAGCCTGATGGAGGATCAGGCTTAAAACAGAACACACATAAACTATATATTCAGAAGGTAGATAACAGGATAAGTTCAATTTTTTGATCAATATTATTAAATAATAGTTGTTCAATCGCAGACAGAATGTTTTAACTTCAACTGAAGAAGTATATGGGGGGCTCTTAAAGCATTATGATCCAAAAGGGTGAGGGAGTTATCTCATCGCCATAAAATAAATACTGCTTATTTTTTTCAAAAGAAATTATTCCATTATAAGTACCAAAAAATTTAAGGTCCAAGCTTGAGCTCTTTGAACAAGGTAGTCACAAAACACACACGTTATAATCACTCAGTAGTTAGCTTTAATTAACAGGTAGTGGCCACTCAAAAGTCAGACGAGGTTACTGTTGTATTGAAACTTTTGGGGCGTTCACGTCTGCTTTAAATCAAAACTATTTTCACAGTAAAATTTAATTATCCAAATACCCACTCAAATTTTGATTTGGGTGAATAATGCGTTGTGATGGACCCTCAAACACTACTCCATCCAATTCCCCTTTTAATAGAAGTGAATCACCTTGTAACAACAAAGCTCCCCCCTCACGAATTCCAATCACCGGCATTCCAGGATTTAAAATACAAAATTCCTCAATTCGCTGTGCGCGCGTTTCGCCGTTGTGCCCAGGGGCTTGATAGTCGGTGTAGTGGGGGTTGAGTTGAAATGGAACAAAATTGAGAGCTTCAAAACTAGGTGGTTGTATTATGGGCATGTCGTTGGTGGTGCGGATACTATTACCACAGATGTTTGAGCCTGCGCTCCAACCTACATAAGGTGTGCCTTTGTTGACTTGGTTTTTTATGTTGCCTAGCAAGTCTTGATGATACAATTCATTTAGTAAATTAAAGGTGTTACCGCCTCCAACTAATATAGCTTGTGCGTTTTCTAATGCTTGATGAGGATTTGCGAATTGATGAATACCTTTGACTTGATAATCGGCTAGGGCGTGTTGCACTTTAGTCGTATAATCGTCCCAGCCGACATTTACGCCTGCAAAAGGAATAAAGAGTAGTTCTTCTATATTGGGTAAATGTTGATCAAGCATGGGGATCGCATGCTGTAGGTAATCTTCATCAGCCACTCTAGAACTGCTAAGCATGAGAACATTCATTTTAAATTAATCCGTATTACCACTAGACGCGCAATTATAGACCGCTAGAATACTTTTCATAGTAAAAATATTAGGAAAACCGATGGTAGGTGACACAACTTCAGTGCTTTTTGTTTGTTTGGGGAATATTTGTAGATCGCCCAGTGCTGAAGCCGTTTTTAAGAAAAAAGCAGCTGACATAGGGTTGATTATCGAAATTGATTCTGCTGGTACGGCTGGATATCACAAAGGAGCTGCGCCTGACAAACGTTCACAATCAGTGGCTATAAACAAAGGTTATGATTTTAAAGGCTTAAAATGCCGAAAAGTGGTGAAGCAAGATTTTAAAAAGTTTGATTATATTTTGGGAATGGATAATCAAAATATCACCAATTTGTTAGAAACTTGCCCTGTAGAGTTTCAACATAAGGTGTCATTACTATTAAGTTTTTGTGAATCTGAAGAACAAGAAGTGCCTGACCCTTATTACGGTGGCAAAGGCGGTTTTGAATATGTTTTAGATCTCATTGAACAAGGATCCGATGGCTTTATTGAGCATCTTACTGCTACTGGGTAATAAGTTAGCTATTTATATTTCATAAATAATTGCGTTTGTGATTGAAGTTTTTGCTCATACCCTCTAAATTCTCGACCCAGTTTGTCGGTTCAGTTTTTAATCGTCTACTTTACATCTATTTTACAAGGAAAAATCGTGAGTCATTGGCAACCAGACAGTTGGCGTTCTAAGCCCATTTTGCAACAACCTACCTATGAAGATAAACAACACCTTAAACAAGTTGAACATACTCTTGGTGGTTATCCTCCTTTAGTGTTTGCAGCTGAAACGCGTGAACTTTATAAACAGTTAGGTAATGTAGCAGAAGGTCACGGTTTCTTATTGCAGGGCGGCGATTGCGCTGAATCTTTTGATGAATTTAACGCACCAAAAATCCGCGACACTTTTAAAGTTATTTTACAAATGGCTATAGTGCTGACCTATGCGGGTCGTTGCCCAGTAATTAAAGTTGCTCGAATGGCTGGGCAGTATGCTAAGCCTCGTTCAGGTGATTTTGAAACCATTAATGGGGTGTCTTTACCTAGCTATCGTGGCGATATTATTAACAGCTTTGAATTTACTGAAGCATCACGTAGGCCCGATCCTCAGAGGATGATTGAAGCTTATCATCGTGGTGCCTCTACGCTAAACTTGCTCCGAGCTTTTGCACAAGGTGGTTTAGCTGATTTACATGAAGTGAATCGCTGGAATATGGCTTTTGTAGAAAATAATCCGTTAAAAAACCGTTATCATGACCTAGCTAAACGTATTCAAGATTCTCTCGAATTTATGAATGTTATGGGGATTAACTCCAGCAATACGCCTACCTTACATGAAACTAGCTTGTATACCTCTCATGAGGCCTTGTTACTTAATTATGAGCAAGCTTTGACTCGTGTCGATACCTTAACGGATAAGTGGTACAACTGTTCGGCACATATGTTGTGGATTGGTGAGCGTACTCGTCAACTCGATCATGCACACATGGAGTTTTTCCGTGGCATTCACAACCCTATAGGTGTGAAAGTTGGGCCGAGTATGCAAGAAGATGAATTAATTCAGCTTATTGATGCACTCAACCCAAATAACGATGCGGGTCGACTTACTTTGATCACCCGTATGGGCGCAGACAAGCTTGAGCATAACTTGCCTAAATTGTTACGCAGAGTTAAACAAGAAGGCCGCAAAGTGGTATGGAGCTCTGATCCTATGCACGGCAATACCTTTAAAGCCTCAAGTGGTTATAAAACTCGTAACTTTGATGCTATTTTGCGTGAAATCCAACAGTTTTTTGCTGCTCACAAAGCTGAAGGTACGCATGCAGGTGGTATTCACTTAGAGATGACAGGACAACATGTGACTGAGTGCACGGGCGGAGCTTACAAAATCAGTGATGACGATTTGGCACAAGCTTATAAAACGCAATGTGATCCTCGATTAAATGCTGACCAAGTATTAGAAATGGCGTTTCTTGTGGCTGACCATTTGCGTGAAGCATAAAAACACTTAAAACTTGCCACTTTGCGATGTGTTTTATTGCAAAGCGGCTGTTACAAGTATTGTAAATAATCATCATTTATATTGCATGCTCAGGTAATCATATGACCCCCTGAGAGATGAGAAAAAGTAACCTGCATTTGTTTTTATGGTTTCAGGCCATTCCCCACAAAGTGGTGATTTACAGTCATAATATTTGGCATTTAAGGCGCGGATGAAATTATAGCAGGATTAGCGCCCATATTCTGCAAGACGGTTTAGCTCTAGTGGCGCATGCATAGGTCTGATGTTGTTGTATCTGGTGGCACTGCAGTGCGTTGCCACAGTTACCACTATTGAAGGTGTAACAGCTAGTGGAAATATAGCCTGGGATTTATTTGCGGGTTACGGATTACTGGCTTACTTCATTGCATGGATTGCAGCCATTTTTATATAAATCATTGTAATAAATCAGACTCAATTTTAAAAAAGTCATCGGCCGCATTCACCAATGAAGAGGCGGTCAGTTGAGGTACGCCATAGACCTGAGTTTTGCAGCCATATTTTTCGCTCACTTTTTTGAGCAATAAATCAAAATCCCCATCACCTGATAATAAAACAATGGTATCTGCCTTTTCTGCGGCTTCTATTACATCTATTGCAATGCCCACATCCCAATCTCCTTTGGCTGAACCATCACTGCGTTGAATGTAAGGTTTTAACTTTATATCAAAGCCAATGTGTTTGAGTGCGCTTTGAAACTTTTGCTGTTGTTCATCACCTTTATCAATAGCATAAGCATTGGCCATGACGATGTCGCCTTGATGGTGAATATGTTGCCAGAATCGACGGTAATTAAATTGGCGAGAGTAAGCTTGGCGAGTGGTGTAATATATATTTTGTACGTCAACAAATATGGCAATTTTTTCCAAGGTAGATCACTCGCAACTAATAAATTGAACTAATGATAGCATCTTTAACAAAGTGAATTATGTGTCACGGGTAGACCATTTAGTCTAATTAGCAGTTGACTAATTGTACAAAAGTAAGTATGTTAAATTTAGGTTTGAATACTTTTATCAATACAAACCCCCAATGTTATGTCTTTCCTTGATCCAGTCAGCCAACATTAAAAACGTAATCTTTAGAAATCGCCAATTAGGTAAAGACCTAAAGAATTACATCATCAAGCTGAATTATCGTACGACGAATTAGTGGGTATTAAACATCGTAGCAAACAATATTTGCAGGTGTCTCATGGAACAGAAACTTAAGGTTTTAGTAGTATCGTCAAAACTGTAATGAGCTTATTTTTAGTTTTAGCTATTTATAGCTTCATTTATTGAAGTAAAAAATAGTCATATTTAATGAGTTTTATTATGTCTTATACATATAACGGAACACAGATTTCGGTAATGTGCCCAGTGCACAATATCTCTGTGAATAAACATAAAGTGGCGTTTGCCGACAAGTGTGGCCAGAAAATGGGCACCTTTTCTAACACCACCGAAGCAAAACAATTTGTCTCTTGGTTACTTAATATTAAGTAAAAAGTAGGCATTCAGAAAAAAACCGGAGAAATCCGGTTTTTTTTATTCTGAAATTTCTAAGTCAGTGGCTATTTTATACCCCTTGACTTGCCAGGTAACTCTCGTAGTCACCTTTGAAATCAATAATGCCACTTGGTTGTATATCGATAATACGCGTAGCTACAGTAGACACAAATTCTCTATCATGACTGACAAAAATCAAGGTACCTTTGTAATTTTCTAAGGCTAAGTTCAAAGACTCGATGGACTCCATATCTAAGTGGTTGGTAGGTTCATCCATCACTAATATATTGGGTTTTTGCAGCATTAACTTGCCAAACAACATTCGCCCTTGTTCACCACCTGAAATGACTTTGACTGATTTATTGATGTCATTTTGCGAGAATAACAATCTACCTAAAGTACCGCGCATAATCTGTTCGTCGTCACCTTCTTGGGCCCATTGGTACATCCAATCCATCAGTGTTTTGTCTTCTTTAAAATCAGCAGCATGATCCTGAGCATAATAACCAATATTGCTATTTTCAGACCATTTTACGCTACCGGCAGTTAAGTCAGTTTCACTCATTAAACATTTTAGTAAGGTTGTTTTACCCACACCGTTTGGACCAATAATAGCCACTCTTTCGCCTACCTCAATCATCAGATCCAAGTTTTTATATAGTTCTGTATCGTATGTCTTGGCTAAACCTTCTACTTCCACAGCCAAACGATGTAACTTTTTAGTTTCTTCAAAACGAATAAATGGGCTTTGACGACTGGAGGGCTTCACTTCATCCAATTGAATTTTATCAATCTGGCGAGCACGGGACGTGGCTTGTTTTGATTTTGATGCGTTTGCTGAGAAACGGCTCACAAACGCCTTGAGCTCAGAAATTTGCGCTTTTTTCTTGGCGTTGTCTGACAACAGTTGGTCACGAGATTGTGTAGCTGCTGTCATGTATTCATCGTAGTTGCCTGGAAATAAACGAATTTCGCCATAATCGATGTCTGCCATATGGCTACAAACTGAATTTAAAAAATGTCTGTCATGAGAAATAATTATCATGGTGCAATTACGTTCGTTCAGTACTGTTTCCAACCAGCGGATAGTATTAATATCCAAGTTGTTGGTAGGCTCATCCAGTAACATAATGTCAGGGTCAGAAAATAATACTTGGGCAAGTAACACCCTGAGTTTCCAACCCGGCGCAATTTCGCTCATAGGACCAAAATGTTGTTCAATGGGAATACCCACACCAATCAGTAACTCACCAGCTCTAGATTCAGCGGTGTAACCATCCATCTCGGCAAATTCAGACTCTAAATCGGCAACTCTGATACCGTCTTCTTCAGTCATATCAGGATTGGCATAAATAGCATCCCGTTCAATTTTAACTTTCCAAAGCTCACCATGCCCCATAACAACAGTATCAATCACGCTGCAATCTTCGTAGGCAAACTGGTCTTGTTTAAGTTTACCAACACGTTCGCCTGGGTCGACAGATACATTGCCACTAGAAGGCTCTAAGTCACCACCAATGATTTTCATAAAGGTTGACTTACCACAACCATTTGCGCCAATCAGGCCATATTTATTGCCATTGCCAAATTTTGCTGAGACATTTTCAAATAAAGGCTTTTCGCCAAATTGGATTGTAATATTTGCAGTTGTTAGCAAAGTCGGTACCCCAGTATTAATATTTAACTATTGCTTGCTACCACGTACCTTAAGTTAGTGAAGTATAAGGTAACAAAAATTCGGCGCGGATTATGCCACAAAAATAGCGGTATCGCTAAGGTGTGAAGGTTCTTTTTGTGGTTTTAAACATTGCTTCACAGCAACTCAGTTTTTAACAGGGCTTAAGGACGACGCATAATACGATGACATTGTTTGGCGCTCAGTAGTAATGTTTTATTATTTTGTTTGTTCTGGTAGGTTAATCGTAAATAGAGTTGGGGTAGTTGAGAAGATGGATCACTGACTTTATTTGAGTATTGTTCACTAATTTGTTGAGTAAAGCAGCTCTTCCTTGCCATTTAGCTCTTTGGGTTCCTACTTTTGCAAAGGCATTCAACGCTTTTCAATACAAACGTTGTGTTGTGCCAAGACGATTTTGTAACCTATGAGGAAGAAAAAATAAGCTCAGTATAAAGCGATAATTAATATTATCCCTACTCTTAAGATAGACAAACGTTCTGGGGTTAACTTGCCTAAAGTAGATTTGAATAGACCGCGTTGTTTTTCACTGTTAAATCCCAGTACTCATCGGCTCCAGTTATAATATATGTCTGCCAAAAGCAGTCTCATATTATTGAGCCAAGCTATATTGGTGAGTCTGGCTAGTGAAAAGGGAGAGCCAGCCAAAAATAACTTTATTCTTGCATCGCATGCTGTAAACCAAATTCTATTCTATCCGAGGATACAAGGTCTGTTGGGTCAATTCGTTGCCAACCTTAATCATCACTTCACGTCTCTCCCCATGCATGAGTATCGTATTGGTAGATACTCGAATAAGGTGATTTTCCAATTTATTCTACTCACTCAGCGCCTTGAAAGCTTTTCACTATGCGGGAGGTATATCACCTAATCTTAGTGCATAGGCTGTCAACAGGGTCTACCGACAGGAGTGCTTTATAGTCATAGCTAATTTGTTTTGTTGAAGAGGTAAAGGTACCCAGAATATTCAATAAATTGTGCGGATCAATATTTTAGCGCAAATTAGGCAAGTTTTTGGTGGTTTAGCTAATACTTGTGCATGAAATGTAATTAATCGATGAATTGATTGCGTCAATACGTATAATATTAGAAATGTGCCCGTTTAAAAAAAATCTCATGAAAAATATACAAATAGAAGAAGATCTTTACCACTTTATTGCTTCACAGACACAAGATATTGGTGAAAGTGCATCAGATATTTTACGTCGATTAGTCATGCCTGAATCGCTTCTTAATACAATGCCAGGAAGCCGTGCTATTAGTTCCAAGCCTATTAGCGTTGTTAATAATGAGGACGTTAAAGTGCAAAGTGCCAATCAAGTTTGTCAGGCATCGGCTGTGTTTAGCGAGCTTGAAGGGCAACATTTGCAAGCTATTCCTAAGATGGTGGAAAGATGGCTATTGGTATTATCGATTATCCACAAATATCATGCCCAACAATTCACTAAAGTGTTGGGAATGAGCGGACGTAATAGAACGTATTTTGCCACTGATAAGGACACACTGTTAGCGACTGGCAGTAGTACTAACCCTAAAAATGTACCTGGTTCAGAATATTGGGTGATAACCAATAATAATACTGTAAAGAAAATCAATATGCTCAAAGAAGTGGCTGAGCAGGTAGGCTTTAACCTATCCGAAATAGAACAACTGATTGCAACATTTTCCCCTGAACACGTTTAATAAAAAATAAGGATCATTATGGCTCTTCATCCGGAAGCAGGAAAACCCGCTAGAAAGGAACAGTTGGTCAACGTTGCTAAGTTGATTAGCGCCTATTATACCCATCAGCCCACAAAAGGTGATAGCACTCAAGCTGTCTCTTTTGGCACGTCAGGACATCGTGGTAGTTCACTTTTAAATACCTTTAACGAAATGCATATCGCTGCTATTTGTCAGGCGCTAGCTGAATTTAGACAGGATCAAAATATTACGGGGCCTCTGTATATGGGCATGGACACCCATGCTTTATCTGAAGCGGCATTTTCAACCGCTGTCGAAGTACTAGCAGCAAACGGGGTTTCTCTTGTAGTCCAAGAAAATCGTGGTTACACCCCTACACCTGTCATTTCCCATGCTATTTTGCAGCATAATGTCGACTCTTCAAAAAAACAAGCTGATGGTGTAGTGATCACTCCATCACATAACCCTCCAGAAGATGGCGGTTTTAAGTATAACCCTCCTCACGGTGGACCCGCTGATAGCGACGTGACTAACCTTATCCAGCAGCGTGCAAATGATATCATCAGTAATGATATGGCTGATGTGCAACGAATGAGTTTGTCTGCCGCCTATGACTCTGCTTATGTAACAGAAATTGATTTTTCTGAAAATTACATTGCGCAGCTTGACCAAGTAATTGATATGCAAGCTATTGCTAAAGCAGGGTTAGTCTTAGGTACTGATCCACTAGGTGGTGCTGGTTTACCTTACTGGGACAAAATTGCAGAGCGTTATGGATTAAATATCGAAGTGGTCAACCGTAATGTTGACCAGCAATTTGGTTTTATGCGCAGAGATAAAGACGGAAAAATCCGTATGGATTGCTCGTCGCCATATGCTATGGCTGGCTTGATCGATTTAAAAGATAAATTTGATGTGGCCTTTGGCAATGATCCTGATTTTGACCGTCACGGCATTGTTACCCCTAATGGTGGTTTAATGAATCCTAATCATTATTTAGCTGTGGCAATCCAATACTTATATCAACATAGAACAGATTGGCCACAAAATATCAAGGTCGGTAAAACTTTAGTGTCCAGTAGTATGATTGACCGTGTGGTGGAAGACCTCGGCCGTGAATTATCTGAAATGCCAGTAGGGTTTAAATGGTTTGTACAAGATTTATTAAATAGTGAAATCGGTTTTGCCGGTGAAGAAAGTGCAGGTGGTATATTTTTGCGTCGAAATGGCAAACCATGGGCAACTGATAAAGATGGGATCATCATGTGTTTGTTGGCCGCTGAAATTATTGCTGTAACAGGCAAAGATCCTAGTGAGCATTATCAAAATCTTACCGAACAGTTTTCATCACCTATTTATACTCGTATTGATGTAGCGGCAA
>ENA-OQVM01002042-OQVM01002042.1-marine-metagenome-genome-assembly--contig:-NODE-2042-length-24705-cov-5.478520_pt1 | contig 24705 bp, 19 predicted proteins | sample MGYA00237776_ERZ505498 | MGnify/ENA primary metagenome ERZ505498 (study PRJEB26159, sample SAMN06265151) | marine metagenome | isolation source: Helgoland LTER site | place: Germany:Helgoland, sampling... | reverse complement strand
TACCGCAATGTCTATCGCGAACCTTGGTGGGCTGGTTGCCCTTATCCAGCTTAAAGTGGCGGCTGATAAACAGCGCCACAGACTCCATTAGAGAGCCACTGATGGAGATGCTATAGATGGCCGCAGAGTCGCTAAGGGCCTCGCGCAGGTCATTGCTACCCAGCAGGCCAACCACTGCGGAAGTGGGTAAAAACAGTGCCCGCAATCCAAGCCAGGCCGGCTGATGCTCGGCACCGTAGTAGCGGTAATCGCCCCAGCCGACTCTAATCCACTGGCAGTCGGGGAAATATGGCCGCAGCTGGGGTACTGCTTGCAACAGTACCTCGGCGGGCAGGGCGAGATGGGTATGAATACCATCGCGAATAAAATGTAGTACTGGATCGGACATTCTGTTCCCCTCAGCCTTTTAGGTTACAGGTTTTCTATGCCGCCTTATAGCCCATCTACCTAATCATGGGTATTGTTCCCAGTGGCCCTGTAAACCATTATTTGCTTCAGATAAGCTATGCTTAGTGGCGATTTATCCACAACATTAGCAATCAGATTAAATAATGGAAACTCCCATGACATTGACACTCAACGATAGCAGCTTAATTAAATCTCAGTCCTTTATAGATGGTCATTGGATCCATGCTGACTCTGGCGAAACATTGGCGGTGACCAACCCGGCTACCAATGAAACTCTGATTGAGGTGGCTAAGTGCGGCACAGCAGAGACCAGGCGCATGATTGAGGCGGCACAGGTGGCACAGCGAGCCTGGGCCAAGACTACCGCCAAAGAGCGCGCTGCGCTGTTGCGCAAATGGTTTAACCTGATAATGGAAAACCAGGAAGATTTGGCTCAACTATTGACCGCAGAGCAGGGCAAGCCATTGGCCGAGGCGCGCGGCGAAATAGCCTATGGCGCCAACTATGTTGAGTGGTTTAGTGAAGAGTCCAAGCGGGTTTACGGCGATATTATTCCCCAGCCATCCAATGACAAGCGCATTATGGTGATCAAACAACCAGTGGGGGTGGTAGCCTGTATTACGCCCTGGAATTTCCCCAATGCCATGCTGACACGCAAAATTGCCCCGGCTATTGCCGCTGGTTGCGCTGTGGTCTGTAAGCCAGCTAATGCCACACCACTGTCGGCGCTGGCACTGATGGAGCTGGCTGAGCGCGCCGGTTTCCCCAAAGGGCTGGTGAATATGGTCACTGGTCGCACCGCGGAAATTGGAGCCGAGATTACCAGTAACCCCATAGTGCGCAAAGTGACCTTCACCGGTTCTACGCCGGTGGGCAAGCAGCTGATGGCGGAATGCGCACAGACGGTCAAACGCACCTCCATGGAACTGGGTGGCAATGCCCCCTTTATTGTATTTGATGATGCAGATATAGATGCTGCTGTGCAGGGGGCTCTGGTCTCCAAGTATCGCAATGCGGGCCAGACCTGTGTCTGTTCCAATCGGCTGATTATTCAGGCGGGAATCTATGATGAGTTCGCAGCCAAACTCGCCGAAGCAGTAAAAGCTCTGGTGCTGGGCAATGGCGCCGACCAGGGCGTTACTGTTGGCCCACTGATTGACGAAAAAGCTGCCACTGGGGTCTGTGAGTTTATCGATGATGCGGTAGCCAAAGGCGCAACCCTGGCTCTGGGCGGTGGCCGCAGTGAGCTGGGCGGTACCTTTGTGGAACCGACTATTTTGACCCATGTCACCAGAGATATGCGGGTCTTCTCAGAAGAGATTTTTGGGCCTGTGGCGCCGCTGTTTAAGTTTGAAACAGAGGAGCAGGTGGTGGAGATGGCCAATGATACTGAATTTGGTCTGGCCGCCTATTTTTACTCCAGAGATATAGGCCGGGTGTACCGCGTGGCAGAGCAGCTTGAATACGGCATTGTTGGCGTTAACGAAGGCATTATCTCCAATGAGATGGCCCCCTTTGGGGGTGTTAAGGAATCTGGCAGTGGCCGCGAGGGTTCCAAGTACGGTATGGATGACTATATGGATATCAAATATATCTGTATGGGTGGCATTGATAAATAGCAATACAGGTAAAGACAGAAGAGACAAATATGACACATTTGATTTACCCAACAACCAATTTTAAAGCCATAGAGCAGATCACCATCGAGCGGGGTGAGGGCTGCTATGTCTGGGATAAAGACGGCAAGCAGTACCTTGAGGGCCTGGCTGGCCTCTGGTGCACAGCGCTGGGCTATGGCAACCAGGAACTGATCAATGCCACCACCGAGCAGATGAGTAAGCTGACCTTTAGCCATATGTTTGGTGGCAAGACCCACCAGGTGGCCATTGATCTGGCAGATAAGCTTGCCGATATGATTCCGATGCAAGATGCAGTTTTGTCTTTCGGTAACTCTGGCAGCGATGCCAACGATACTCATATCAAGTTACTGCGCTATTACCATGAAGCCATAGGCAAGCCAGAGCGCCGCAAGATTATTGCCCGCGAGCGATCCTACCATGGCGTAACTGTTGCCGCTGCCTCTCTCACCGGTCTGCCTGTGACTCAGAATCACTTTGATTTGCCTGTGGATGCGCTGGGTATTCTGCGCACCGATCATCCCCACTACTACAGGGGTAAGCAGGGAGATGAGTCTGAAACAGAGTTTGTCGACCGTATTGTCGGCAATCTCGAAGCCATGATTGTGCGCGAGGGGCCAGAGACCATTGCGGCCTTTATCGCTGAGCCTATCACTGGTGCCAGTGGCGTAATTGTTCCGCCTGAGGGTTACTACCAAAAGGTCCAGGCGGTGCTGAACCGCTACGGCATTATGTTTTGGGCCGATGAGGTGATTACCGGCTTTGGCCGCACGGGCAACGATTTTGGCTGCACCACCATGGCCATTGAGTCGCCAGATATGATGACCTTTGCCAAGCAGCTGTCGTCTGCCTATATGCCCATTAGCGCCTCGGCTATTCGCCGCGAAATGTACGATGCCATGATAGAGCAGAGCGCCAGCGCCGGAGCCTTTGGTCATGGTTATACCTATTCTGGTCACCCGGTGGCCTGTGCTGTTGCTCTCAAGACCCTGGAAATATATCAGCGCGACAAGATTTTTGAAAAGGCCGCAGTGAGCGGTGCCTATCTGCAAAAGCGTCTGGCTGAATTTGCCGACCATCCTCTGGTGGGAGAGGTGCGTGGCAGCGGTTTGATTGGCGCGCTGGAGTTGGTGGCTAACAAAGAAACAGGAGAGCCCTTTGTGGGCGGTGCAGTGGGTGGTTATGCACAGAAAATGGCCCAGGATAATGGCTTGCTGATTCGCACTGTGGCGGGTTCCTGTCTGGGTTTTTGCCCGCCGCTAATTATTACCAATGAGCAGATTGATGAAATGATCGAGAAAGTGGCTCCGGCTCTGGATGCGACATTGGATCATTGCAAAAAAGAGAATTTACTCAGGTAGATATCAAAGTCCAACTATGGATTTAATCGCCTGGTAACCGGGCTTTAAATGCCCATACATTTTTTTATACACCTTATTGTAAAGTTCATTGTAGATATGCTGATTGGCAGGTACAGGCTCAAAGCGATCTGCTACATGGGTCATCTGCGACACTGCGGTCTCAAAGTCTGGGTGTATGCCGGTGCCCACAGCAGTTGCAATAGCAGCGCCCAAACCAGAGGCCTCGTAGGTGTGGGGGCGCTCTACCGGCATGCCAAAGATATCTGCAGTGATCTGCATAATCTGATCACTCTGGGAGCCGCCACCGGAGACCACTAGGCGTCTGAGTGGTTTGCCGCTGCGTTTTTCGAGTAGCTCTTTGCCCTCACGCAGGGCATAGGTAAGCCCTTCAATCATGGCCCGGTACATATGGGCCCTAGTATGCACATCGCTAAAACCCACAATGGCGCCCTTGGCTTCTGGCCCGGCACTGTTGGTTCCGGTTCCCCAGTAGGGCTGTAATGTCAGGCCCATGGAGCCAGCTGGTACGGCTTTTAAAAGCTCATCAAACAGGGTTTCAGGCGCTACCCCGGATTTATCCGCTAGGTTTTGCTCATGTAGACCAAATTGCTGTTTAAACCAATTGACCATCCAATAGCCGCGCTCAACCATCACTTCCACATTGAATGATCCTGGAATAACGCCCGGATAGGCCGGGTGGTAGGCTATAGCCTCCAAATATCTGTCGCTGGTGATATTCAATGTGGCCATGGTGCCGTAACTTAAACTGCCAGTCTCTGCATCCAGACAGCCAGTACCTAGCACCTCACAGGCTTTATCTGAGCCGCTGGAGATAACTGCTAGCCCCTCTGGAATACCGGTCTGCAGTGCAGCTTCTGGGCTAATATGGCCCAGTATTTGTCCCGCTGCCTTTAACTCCGGAAGCATCTCGGCCCTAATGGGCACAGCCCGCCATTTCCAATCCGATGTCGCCGCCCATCCAAGTTTTTTAAAATCGAAGGGCACATAGCCCACCTGGCTGGCAACAGCATCTGTGTACTGGCCAGTGAGTTTGTAGGTCTGATAGCCGGATAGCAGCAGGAACTTATCTACTCTATCCCAGAGTTGGGGTTCTTCCTGCGCCATCCAGCTAGCCTCTGCCTGCTGGTGTACCTGGTCGACAAAGCCTTTGGCTTTAATCAGGCTCATCAACGCTGATTCCAATGCGCCAAGCTGGGGCTGAGTATCAACCTGTCGCTGATCCATATAGGTGATGGCGGGGCGCAGAGGTTGATTGTCGGAACCCATAGCAACAGCAGTGGCACGCTGAGTAGTGATGGAGACACCTATAATCTGTTCGATTGGGAAATCGACCATAGGCCAGAGTTGCTGGCAGGCCTCGCACAATGAGGTCCAAAAATAGTCTGCCTCCTGTTCAGCCCAGCCGGGCTGAGTGGAAAAATAGGGCTCTATCTCGACTTTGCTTTTCGCAACCAGAGTACCCAGCTGGTCAAAGATCATTGCCCGGACGCTCTGGGTGCCATTGTCTATGGCTAAAAAATAGGCCGGTTTATTCATAACTGCCACCGTTATTATTAGTTTTATAGGTTATTTTTTGTGGTCAGGAAAATAGTAAAAACGCTGCCAAATATCCTGGTAGCGGCTGAGCTCAGACTGCCACTGCTGATGGTCCCAGCCCAGTTCGGTCATGCAAATCTCTCTGACCGGCGCAAATATCTCAGAGCCGCCATCGGCCAGACACATGCCCAGCCTAGTGCGGCGCAGCAGTAGATCATCTAGATGCTGCACCTGCTCATGGCGCGCCGCCCAGCGGCATTCCGCCAGACAAAATTGGGTGTCGCCAATGGGCCTGCGCTCTTCGCTGCTAGCTTCAGCCAAGATGGTTTCTGCGCTATCTCCGTAGCATCCCAGCAGGCGCTGCCCCCAGGCTGGGTTATCTGGTACCAGAGTTGCTGCATCAATAGTCGGCGCACTAAAGACATTGTCAGCATCAAAGGCCGCAGGCGCAGGTAGCTTGTCAGCCGCAGCTTCCAGCGCATCCAGCGCAATCAATCTAAAGGTGGTGAGCTTGCCGCCACTCACTGTAATCAGCCCATTGTCTGACCAGGTGGCATGATCGCGGCGCTCTTTTGAGGGATCCTTGGCATCTTCAGAACCTATAATCGGACGCACGCCTGCCCAGGTAGAGATAACCTGTGCGCGGGATAAAGGGGTCTGGGGGAATAGGGCATTAAAGCCATCGAGTAAATATTGAGTTTCCTCGGAAGAGATGCTGGCCTCAATATCCAGATCTTCGTCGTGATCCAGGTCTGTAGTGCCGATCACCGTGGTACCCTCCCAGGGATAGACGTAGATACCACGCTTATCCTGGGGATGTAATGAGGTCAGCACATCAGTCACAGGACAGAAACTTTTGGGGATAATCAGATGGCTGCCACGCAGAGGCCGCACGCGCTTTTCTGGATTGAGCTGGTTGCGCAAATTATCTGCCCAGGCACCTGTGGCATTAATCACCACTGGCGCATTTAACTCTATGCTGTTGCCCTGTTCCGCGTCCTCCACAGCCACGCCACTGACCTGATCATCAGTGATAAGCAGCTTGCTGACTTTGCAGTAGTTAAGTGCCTGGCCACCCTGGGCCATGCTCTCTTGCAGAACCCGAAGCACCAGTCTCGAGTCATCGACCATGGCATCTGTGTAGTAGCAGGCGCCTTTTAGGTTCTTAGTTTCTACACCAGGGAAATGCTTGGCCAGCGCCCTGTTGTTGCAGTAGCGATGGTCGCGAATTCGGGCTAAAAAATCATAGATGGTCAGAATTACGCTCATGGCAAAACGGCCTGGGAAGTTGCCCTTGCCCAGGGCAAAGTAAAAAGCAATGCGATCTACCAGGCCTGGCGCTTCCCTGAGAAGGCGCTCCCGCTCCTGCAGAGAATGTTTAGTCAGTTTGATATCGCCGGCGGCAAGATAGCGCAGGCCGCCATGGACCATTTTGGATGAGCGGCTAGAGGTGCCCCAGGAAAAGTCCTGTTGCTCAAGTAACAGAGCCCGATAGCCGCGGCGCACAGCCTCGCGCAGCGCACCGGCACCGGTAATGCCGCCGCCTACAATAATAATATCCCAGTGGAGAGATTTCCCCCCCCGCATTTCTGCCAACAATATTTCCCGCGGACTACACTTATTCATGGATTTACTCAGTATCAGGTAATAGTTTGCCGGGATTCATCTGTCCCCTGGGGTCAAACAGTTCGCACAGGTTATTAATTGCAGCAATGCCAAGCGCTCCTTTCTCTGCCGGCAGATACTGGCGATGGTCTGCCCCTACACCATGCTGGTGACTTATGGTGCCGCCGCAGGCAACAATCTGTTCGGCACCAGCTGCCTTAAGTTTATGCCAGCGCTGCAGTGCTTGCTCATAGCTGTCGCCAAAGCGATACACATAGGTTGTATAGATACTGGAACCCTGCCCATAGACATGGCTGAGGTGGGTGTAGGCATGTACCTGCTCTCCCTCATCGGTCAAGCCTGTGCGAATGGCCTGCTCAATCTTCTCCATTGATTCTGTGACCCGAGACCAGTCAACTGCAGTCTCCATGGTATCCACAGCATAGCCAGCAGAACCCAGGGGGTCGCGCACATAGGGCGCGCGAAAACGACCATGGGCCCAGTTATCACCAAGTCCCGATTGATCTGCCACAGCACCCTGGCTGGCACAGATTTCCAGAGCTGTTGCATGGTTAAAATCACATTGTTTCTGGCTGCCAGTTACTGCAAAGGTCATCATTACCTTGCCTGAGCCTATGCCTTTTTCTGCCAGCGAAGCTTCAAGCGCTGCCACGCCCGCGGTATTTTCGCCTGCGCCCATATGCAGCAGACTTATGGTTTCCAGTGGATTGCTCAGGCGCACCATAGATAGAGCGACACGCTGCTGCACCAGTTCTCTGGCCGCAGTTAAGCCGGCGTCCCAGGATGGGAAAAATGCTACTTGAAATTGCTCTGCCTGAGGGACTGGGGTTACGCGCACCACAACCTCAGTAATAATACCCATGCGACCCTCGGAACCCAGAACCATTTCGCGGATATCTGGCCCCGCAGAGGATGCTGGAATGGTGGGGATATCCATAGTGCCCTTAAGGGTCTCCATACTGCCACCGGCAAATAATGCTTCTATACGGCCATAGTGCAATGACTGCTGGCCGCTGGATCTACTGGCAACCCAGCCACCTACAGTTGATAGCTCCCAGGATTGAGGGAAATGCCCTAGGGTAAAGCCCTCGGCCTTGAGCTGAGCTTCGATTTCTGGGCCAGGGGTTCCGGCTCCAAATCTGGCCAGTTGACTTTCTCGGTCGAGAGAAATCAGTTTATTCATTTTCGCCATACTGATGGTCAATATGGGACGATCGCTGGCATTGGGATTAATATGCCCAACCACAGAGGTGCCACCGCCATAGGGAATCACATCAATATTTTTATCCGCGGCAAACTGCAGTAACTCGCGCACCTGCGCGGATGATTCAGGCAGGGCAACTCCATCGGGGAAGGTGTCTACATTGCCGCTGTGCATGGCTAGCCAATCCGGCAGGCTCTGGCCGCGGGCATGGCGCACACGGGTCTCGGCATCTAGGCTGATCAGCGGATGGGCAGCCAATCGCGAGTCAGGCACTTTGGCAACCACCTCAGATAGACTGGCTTCAGGCAGTGAAATAGAGGGCCCAACCAGCGCGCCCAGAAGCATTTTTAAGCCGCTGTTTAACTCCATACTCAAATCACTATTTTCATTCCCCCAGCCATTCCAAAGCCGCATACTGTTCACCTTTATAGATATTATTTTTAGTTTAAAGGCATAGAAAAAATGCCCGTTGGTGACTAAACTCTGACAATGTTAAGGGCCAGACAGATACCCTAAGCAGCAGAGTCAAGTCATACTATAATCATTGATCTTTATAATAAAGCGGTGGTTGAAATGATCACTGTCGCAGTACGACAGGGCAGTCACCATTTCGGTCATTCAAAGGTCGGGTACAGGTATTTAGTGACAGGATAACGAACAGATATATGTTGAACACCAGTGGCGATAGCCTGGCTTCAGTGCCCGCTATTAATCAATATCTTAAATCGGCGCAGGCTTGCGGGGTAGATTATTTCCCTCTGCTTGAGCAGGTCGGTATAGATGTGGAAATATTGGCGGACAATAATAAACATATCCCCGCAGCTGCAATGGAATATCTGCTGGAGTTACTTATAGATGCAAGCGGTGACCAGTGTTTTGGTCTGCACGCCTCTAGGTTTATTGAGCCTTGGTCCTATTCGGTACTGGGCTATATCTGTATGAACTGTTCTACCCTGCGCATGATTCAGGCCAAGATTCCTATCTATGAAAAAATTGTCGGTGATATGGGGGTGACCAATGTAACCGTTGCCGGTGGTTTTGCCCTGCAGAGCTGGCATTGCAAATTCGATAGCCCCCAGGCCAAACGCCATGAGGTTGAGCATGTGCTGGGCTCATGGGTGACCTATGCGCGCAACTTCCTTAATTTTGAACCCCATGATGAGGTGTGGCTTGAGCATGAACCACCCACTGACCCAGCTCTGCTGACGGACTATGCCGAGGTGTTTGGTTGCGAGGTTTTATTTAATCAGCCTTCCAGTGGCCTGCGCATCCGGGAGTCGAAGCTGGATATGCCTCTGCCTCAGGCCAATGAAAAGCTGCTGGAGATGTTACTTGAACACGCCACAGTGCTGCTGGCAGAGATTACTCAGCACCAGCTGGTATCAGATCAGGTAAAGAGTTTGCTGCGCCTAATGCTTAAGCAGCAGACGCCCTCCAGCGCAGTAATTGCCGAAAAACTGGGTATAAGCAGTCGCACTTTGCAGCGCAAGCTGGGGGAAGAGGGCACCCATTACAAAGATGTGCTCAATGAGCTGCGCCTGGAGTTGGCCCTGTATTATTTGAAAAACACCCAGCTCAATCTGGAGAGTATTGCCTATGAGCTGGGCTATGCCGAGGCGCGGTCTTTCTATCGCAGCTTTAAACAGTGGACTGGCCGCACCGCAGGTTCTTACCGCAGCGATCACTGATTATTTAATAAGCCCCTGTTCCTGAGCCCAGAGTTTAGAGTGCTGCATACCTTCCTCAAATGGCATCTCTGGCTTCCAGCCCAGTATTCTCTCTGCTTTGGCTATGCTAAACCAACTCTTGGTGCACAGCTGAACCACAGTTGCTGTGGAGGCTTCATTTACTCCACCGGTGAGATTGGCAATTTTGGTAGCCACTGTGGCTGCGATTAGTGCCAGCCTGGTGGATACAGCCAGAGGCCCAGATTTATTCATCCAGCTGTAATGATGGCTAAAGAACTCCCTGGTGGTGATATAACCCTCACAGGAAAGGTTAAAAATTTCCCCTCTGGCCTCTTTGGTGGATACAGCCAGAGCAATACCACGAATAAGATCGTCTATATAGATAGGGCGGAAGAATCCCTCACCTTTGGCCGGCAGCATAAACTGTCCTTTGTTAATGGCTTCTATAGGTAGGATGACCCAGGGGCGGCTGCCGGGGCCATAGACATCTCCCGGGCGAATAATTACTAGCTCCATGGCACTGTTGGCGGTAGCTGTCAGCACTGCATGTTCGGAAGCCAGTTTGGTTAGTACATAGCTGCCGCCATCTGCATGAACTGGCTGAGTTTCATCTAGCTCTCCCTGTGCCGAGTTGCCGTAAGCCACTACGGAGGAAATGTGCACAAAGCGCCGCACCTTATATTTTTCCGCTGCGGCAACCAAATTGCCTGTAGCCTCCACATTGACTCGCCACATATCCCCATCTGGGATTGAATTGGATACCAGTGCTGCAGTGTGAATGACTACATCAGCATCTTTGAGTTGCTGGCTTATGGTCTCTGGTTGGGCAATATCGCCCTGAATAATATCCTTACCATTGCCGCAGAGGTCGACGCCTACCACCTCAATACCCTGTGCCTTGTAGTGGTGCATCAGTTGGTTGCCAATAAAGCCATTGGCGCCGGTAATCAATACTTTTTTGGGTAGTTTCTGACCCATGATAGTTGTCCTTTATAGTTTTATTGTGCGGAGAATTGGCTCAGATTTTTGCGATAAAAACTGCCAGCAATTTTGGCCAGTGCCATTTTTGAAAACAGATGGGTAATGGCTGCCGTAAACCGATTAGAGAGGCCCGGAATCCATAGGGCTCTGCCCTTAAGGCAGGCATCAATGCCCTGTTCTGCCACTTGAGATGCTGACTGCATCATGCCTGCAGGTATGGCCAGTTTGGCTCCTTGATCAGGGTTATCCATCATTTTGGTCGCCGTATAACCTGGGCAGAGTGCAGTCACTGTAATTCCTGTGCCTGCAGCATTGAGCTCATCGTGCAGCGCCTGGGAAAAGGACAGCACAAAGGCCTTGGTTGCCGCATAGATATTTTGGTTAGGGATGGGCATCCAGGCAGCCAGCGAGGCTACATTGAGTATATGGCCACCCTGTCTGGAGGCCATATCATTGGCAAATAGGTGGCTGAGCGATGTCAGTGCCAGCATATTGACGGTCATCATTTTTTCCTGGTCAGCCAGACTGAGGTCGGTAAAAAAACCATTGTGTAGCAGCCCGGCGTTATTGATCAGGAAATCCACCTCCAGCCCCTGTTTTTGGGTGGCTTTAAAAAGAGTTTGGGCTGCCTTTGCCTTGGATAGATCGCAACTGATTACTGTGCATTTAATCCCATGTTCTGCCACCAGAGATGCGCTGATTTCATTGAGCACGGCCTCGCGCCGTGCCACCAAGACAAGATGATAGCCGCGGCTTGCTAAAACCTTACAGAACTCTAAGCCTATGCCGTCAGAGGCGCCTGTTACTAATGCCGTAGTCATAATATTCCCCTTGATTATTTTTTATAGTCGACGAAAATTGGTGAAGACCAGGCCCGCTGGCTCCGGGGTTCATGGCATTCGTCATTGATATCGACCCTGTAGTCGCCAAAGCACATATCTGTATCCACCGCCTGGCCATTTTCGTCAAAGCTGGTGCGCAGATTGCCGCCATTGATCGTGGCGACCGGCTCTTCCAGTGCGCGCACATAGTAGAGAGCGTCGCGCCCCTCTGCGACAAAGTCAGGATCTTCAAATTCGATAGTGCAGCCATCTGCTGAGGGCGCGCATTCAAATACTCTCCAGCTATCTTCGATCAGAGCTGGAATTGATTCGTCAGCCACTGCTTGGGGGCGAATTTTAATCACTTCGATACGATCAATTTGGTAGCGCTCATCCGATGGGTAGTAGCATTCACCCTGAGCCATTTTTTGCAGATGCTGTTTTTCCAGCGCATTGACCACATAGTCAGGGCAGCCGGGCAACTGTTTAAACGAGCCAATGGCTTTGGCGCGAAAGCGCGGTATTGAGTCTATAGTCACCTCACTGCCCATGGGTATGACGGTGTCAGCCTGCAATAGGTCAAACCACAGCAGCATGCGGTGGCCACTGGTGCCATAGACTTCACGCCGCTGCATAGCATCCCAGATCGCACCTCGACTGCGGCCCTGAGAATGAACTGCGGCCAAGCCACCCACATTTAGGAATGAGGTGGTGCGCTCAAATTCCGAGGCAAATAGCTTGGCGCTAACCGGGTCAATCTGGTCGGCGCGCAGTGATTGCGAGGCATATTCACTTCTGACTGCGGAGCTGGCAAAGATAGTTTCCCAAAACGGGCTGCGCACGCCGGTGACATCCGAGGTGTTTAGGCGCTGTTGCTGCTTAAAGCCATGACCGGCTCGGGCCGAATGGGTATCTGTGGAGCCGATAAAGCCCCAGCGATAGCGCAGTGGGTTTTCAGGGTCGTCGTGATTCTGTATGGCCAGACCATATTGCACAGACTTTTGTGGACGGTAGTTAAAGGCGGGTAGATAAACATCGCGCGCCTGTCCTGCGTCCAGCCAATCTTCCGCCGTACTGCCGGGAACCGTCATAAAGCCCTGAATACCATCTACCTGAACAAAATTATGTCGAGCCTCCTCGGCTCTAGCATCACAGTCTGCTGCGCTATTATCTTCCACCAGACAGCGCTGGCGAATAATCTCGCCGGCCTGCCAGCAGCTGGGCAGATAGTTTGGCTGGGGCTCTGGGCAGACCCATTCCCCGGCATTGTTGAGTTCTCGCACAGCAAAATCTCGAAACTGTTCGGAGTTGCCATGACCGGAATAAACTTCAATTAAGCGGGTTTTTTCTTCATCGGTATTTTCAGCGGTTAGCTGATGACTCCAGTTCGAATTGGGCGGGCTGTAGAATCCCCAGGCTGTACCATGGGGCACTACCATATTGTCAAAACCCCATTCATCGAGTTTGGCAAATAGCTCACCGGGGGTGGCTGCGGTTTCATAACATTCCAGCGGCAGATCCGGGCTGGCCGCTTGGGGATCACAGGCAGGTACGGCAGCCATCTGCATCACCCAGTCATTATAAGAAGCGTAGTAATCGCGATGGCGCGGGTCCAATAGCCCCAGCAGACTGGACTGTTTTCCCGAGCCGGAACGAGCTGCCACAGTGGCAACCCCTACGCCAACAGAGGCTATAGGGCGCGCTGGCAGCTTGTCGATACTGTCATCTTTAAACAGCACATTGTGGTGGCCGTAATGGTTTGCTGCAGTACCTCCAACCTGGGTCCACTCCCAGCCTACAAAGGCAGCAATATCCGGGTTGGCGGGGTCTCCTGCCAGGCGGTTGCACTGCTGCACTGAGTCAATGCCATCGCGCCACTGGCGCGGGGTGAAGCTCTCCGCGTGATCGGTAAGAAAGTAGAAATCCAGCTGTGACACAAAACGCGCATAGTCACAGGCATAGGCGGGTGGATAGGCTCCGGAGGCTCCGTGCATCATGGGTAGGCTATACATAAAGGCATCGGCCGAGTTGGTGGTATGTACATGGGTATCACCAAACAGTATCTGCTTATCGTCTCTTGTGGCGCCCACGGCTCGCTGGGCTATCACTTCTGAGGGCAGGCTGGCCTCGGTGACCTGACCAAACTCCAGAGGAGTTTCGCTCCAGGCCTGATCCGGGTCGGGGAAGTAGCCAGGCAGTAGTCTGTAAGCCGCATCTGGCGCTATGCCAGAGAAGAAGATAATGGCGACCACAGCCATCCCTGCGGTGATCATTAATACCCGTTGCAACATAATGGCGTCCTCTGTTTATGGTTATAAATTCTTTTTATTATTAGCCAATGGCTGGGCCATAGCTTCGGGCTACAAACCAATATAACCCTAAACCGCAGAGCAGGGCAGAGCAAACCTCTGCTGCTGCAGCGGTAAAGTCTCTGTAGCGCTTTAGCCTTAGATAGCAGATCCAGACTGCAGCAACAATCAGTAGCTGCCCCAACTCTACTCCTATATTGAAACCTAACAGCGCAGGCCATAGCTGTTCGCTTGGCAGGCCTACCTCCTGCAAAATAGCAGCAAAGCCAAAACCATGAATAAGGCCAAAGGCGAGGCTGAGCAATGGTCTTATCTGAATAGTGCTGCTGCCATGGTTAGCAGGCAGATAACTCAGAGTGAATATAATCAGGCCGACAAAGCTAATAACCGGCAGTGTTGATGGCACCAGCTGACTCACAGATAGCATTGTCATCAGTGCCAGAATCGCTGTGGCCCCATAGGCTATTTGTCGATTGACTCCAGTCCGGCAGCCAATGTTTTCGGCAGCTACCAGAGCTATGGTAAAGCCTATTAGGGCCTCCACAATGGCCGTTTCAGGGGTAACCCAGCCCAGCACTGCCAGGCTAAGGGTAATACTGTGGCCCAGAGTAAAACCGCTCACCAGCCAGATTACATCGCGGAGACTACGCAGCACCAGCAGCAGGGCCAGCAGAAAAGCTATATGGTCTAGGCCGGTAAAGATATGCTCCATACCCAGCACTGTGTATTGCAGAAAAGCTTGCCGGAAACTGGTCGACCAGTCGGAGTCACCGGTTTCTATAACCTGTTGTTGGCGACCTTCGGTAAATAGATACTCCAATGGCGCTCGGTTATCTATCCCAATGCGCGCGTAATGGATATGAGATGATACAAGGCTAAAAAAGCTGCCAATTTGAATTTCTGGAGCTATATCTTGCAGAGCTCTGGCACAGCTATAGGTGGCTGCAATTCTCAGATAGCCCGGTTCTGCAGTCATAGCTTGCAATGGAGCTCTCGCTGAACACTGGGCTCCTGCTTGCCTGACCTCTATAGTTTTTTCCAGATGGCTGATCAGAGAGGCCTCGTTGCTGAGATTATCATTGGGTTGAAACCTTGTGGCCTCTCGCTCTTTGAGGGTAAATAGCATACTGAGATTTTGCTGATCTATGCTCCACGAAGAAAACGACTGGCTGCGATTATGGGCTTCCGCAGGCAAGATTATTGCGATGCTCAGCAGGATAATGGTTGAGAAAAGCCGTCGCAGGGGGATCATTGTATGGCAATCCATTGAATATCTGCGCTGTTGCGAAGCTGAGTCAGATACTCTTCTAATCCGGAACTGATATCGCTATCTGTGGCAGTGGCTGTGGAGAGAGATTCAATATTCAGCCCAGCAAGCACAGATTGTAGAACGGCGGCGCGGAGTTTTTGGTTGGTTCTCAATAACTCTGTATCTGAAGCATATTGAACCAAAAGCTCCTCTTGAATAAGCCTCTGCAATACCAGCTCCCGGTCTTGATCATTTAGTTCGCCGCGCTTGCCGCTGGCTAACAAACTGAGTGCCCTTTGGTAATCTAACTGGCGGATAGGGCTGTCATTGACCCTGGCCACATAGGTGTCGAGAGCGCCTGGACTCAGGATTAAGCGCTCTTTGGAAGATTTTGCCTCTATCATACCCAGGATAATGCCTAGAGCTGCACTTAGGGCAAGCATGGCAATAGGTGAGCTAGATACTGAGCTGGACCCAGACATTATTGGACCTCAGCAACAATAATTTGAGCGCTGTGCCAGAGCTGATCTAGTTTACTGTTTAGTGCCTGGTCGCGACCACGGCGCTTGTATTCCAATAGCACCGAGTTTCGAATAGCCTCATATCTGGGTAAAACCGGCGCCTGTCGCTGACTTATCTGAAAAATATACAGCCCTTGGTCTAAGTTAATGGCCTGGGTCTGCCCAACCTGTTTAAACTCTAGTAGGGCGCTGGCCAGACTGGTTCCTAGCTGTCGATGTAGCATATGAATAGGCAGCAATGATCTGGGCAGTAAATAATCAAGGTCTAATCGCTCAGCGATCTGTGTCGTGTTGGACCCAGAAGCCAGCAAGGTTTTAGCGTCTTTAATGCCGGCTGGGCTTTTGACGAGTAGCGCATCCACCGCGACTCTTTCGGGAGTTTCAAAGACTGAGCTTTGGTTGAGATAAAACTGCTGCAACAGGGTTTCAGTCGGGGGCTGAGCAAGAAAGTCTGTCACCACCTGGTCGATTGCGGCGGCCACGGCTGCCTTTCGCAGCCCCGGGTCTGTGCTCAGCAGATCCAACTTTTCAGCGCGCTGCAGCAGCAGTTCTTGATCGATTAGTATCTGCATGACAGATTGTTGTTGTTCAGAATTCAATTGATCAAAGCGCAGTTTCAAAAGTTGCTGAGAGAGAATATCTGCCTCTTTAACGGCTATGGGTTGCTGATTTACCAGAGCAACTGGATTGGGGCTATTCTTCTGACTCTCTTGTGGCCCTGCTACTGAGGGTCCCAATAGGGCTAGCGCCAGACCAAGGCTAGCCAGCGCGCCGCGGCAGGCGGAAAGGGCATGGTGCTGGAGGTCGCTGGGAAGCATAGTGAATTTTCTCAGGATAATTGATCTTAGGACCAGTGGTCTGGCCTTTACTTTTTATCTGTTCAGCTAATTTATCATAACCTAATTATGCGACTGCGCACTGTCGCAAGCGGTCATGTCTGTTGCAAAAGCCGACAGCCAGAGAGCTACAAAGAGCGGGGCAGAGCAAAGAATGAGGCACAAAAAAAAGGACGGGCATTGCCCGTCCTTCTCTGGTCTACCCACAGAGATTTAGAATCTGTAAGTAAAGCGACCTCCCCACATTTCACCTGGGGCTCTGTAACGACCGTGCGAACCACTTGCCAGAGGAATATCAAATGCTCCAGAAGCAACCTGCTTGTCAGTCACGTTCTTGCCGTAAATCATAAAGTCCCAGTTCTCGGCGCGAACACCAACGCGGACATTAACCTGTCCAAAGCCATCGTGGATATCGATAGGATCGTGGTCACCGGTCATCTTGTACTCATCAGTAAAGTTGTAGTCTGCACTGGCAAACATAACCAACCCATTTGACATTGGCTGAATATAGTCAGCGGTCAAAGATCCTGAGTAGCCGGCACCGAAGTCGTCACCTGTGAGACTTTGAGCTTGACCAGACTTGGTTCCATCTGGAAGGAACTTAGCTTGACAGCCCATGGCTGAGGTTACAGGTGAGCTCGCGGTAATAGTACCCAGGCCGAGTAGCGCGGAATCCTGAGCCGCGGTACAGCCTGCGGAATCGAACTCTCCATATTCAGCGTCTAGGAGAGCAACGTTGGCGCCCAGACGAAGTTGTTCTGAATACTGCCACTGCATATCAACCTCTATACCCTGAATGTCGGAGGATGCTGCGTTAGCCACGACAAAACCCAGACCTACGAAGGTGGATACCTGTTGATCCATATACTCACTCGAGAACATTGCCCAGTTCACAGTCATGGCACCATCCATCAGTGTGTGCTTACCACCAATTTCAAAGGACTCTGCCGTCTCATCTTCATATTCGAAACCAATGCCTGGCGTTGTGCGCAGCACAGTGCCATCAGCCAAGAAGGCAGGGTTTTGATCGTCCACAGCATTAAAGCCGCCACTCTTAAAACCTTCTGAGTAGCTGATGTAGAACAAGCTAGTATCAGACATTTCCCACTGCAGGTTCATCGCAGGCATCAGCTGATCAGTCTTGCGGTCTTCATCGAACACATGAGCCCAAGAGCCAAAGCTAGCCGCATTAATTGCAGCGTTGTATGGGTTGGTATCAGGTGTTGCCAGACCAGTGGTGTCATGCACCAGAGCAGTTTCTGCGTGAACGGTCTTCTCTTCTTCGGTATATCGAACACCAGCGGTCAGACTAAGGGTGTCGGTAATGTCATAGGTACCTTGGAAGAACACCGCCCATGCGTCTGTGTCCTGTTTCCAGTTGGAAACGCGGCCTGACTGGTTGAACGATGTCACACCATTGATACAGAAAGCCGGGCCAGTAAGGGCGGCAGGAATATTCAGGAATGAGCTACAACCAACGAGGGCTGTCATCAAGCCCGGGTTACCCAATGTACCGTCAATAATTACGGTACGGTCAATTTCCTGAGTCTGCTCCTGCCAGTAAGCGCCCGCTACCCATGAAAAATCACCATCGGTTGGCGAAGATAAACGCAGCTCCTGGCTCTTTTGATCGTACTCAGAAATATCGGATCGACCGATAAATTGCACGGGCAGGAAGTCAGCGTCAATGCCATCTTCATACTCATAGCCGCCGACACCGGTCACTGAGCTGAGTGTAAAGCCGTTATCTAGCTCCATCTCAATATTCAGAGACGTACTATCTGTCTGCGTGTCAGTACCCTCTTCCTTTTCATGCGTTCTATCCATGTCTCGGCCAAGGCTCTGTGCAAGAGCAAGTCCGCCGATGCTAATTGAATCTCGATAGCCGTCGGTTTGCTCGTTACCACTTGCAGCCACCATAGCGCCATAGCTGGGAAACATTATGCCCATCACCCCATACATCAAGCGATTGGATGCGGCGATGTTGGGCTCTGGCTGAAAACGGCTCAATGCGGCCGTAGAGCCGAGACGCACAAAGTCACTCTCGCCGTGCTTGAACTTAACAGTCGTGCTGTCGTTCGGCTCCCAAGTGGCAGATAAACGCCAGATTTGCTCGTCAGTTGAGGGCATAGAGGGCTGTGCACCATTACCTGATGTAGCAAAGCCATTGTTCATATAACCGTCATCGCTGCGATCTCTAACTGCAAGTCTCAGAGCCATATTGTCCGAAACAGGCATATTGATTACACCCTCGGCAATTTCGCCCTGGTTGCTCTCGCGGCTAACGCTGACGCGGCCACTCATTTCATCGCCGATATTAGCGGAAGCAGAGGTTACGTTAATTGCACCGGCCAGAGTATTTTTGCCGAAAAGAATACCCTGAGGTCCGCGCAGAACTTCCACCTGACCCAAATCAAAGAGGCCGGTCCGCACGTGACGGCTCTTACCGTAGTGAATCCCGTCAACATAGACACCAACAGATTGCTCGAATGATTGGTTTGCTCCGACACCGATGCCTCGCATGGATATGATACTGTTCACGGCGTTTTCGGTGATAGATAGGTTAGGAACATACGCCCCTAGATCTGTCATGCTCTGGATGCTAGCCTCTTGAATCTTTTCTCCAGCGATAGCGGTCATCGAAATTGGCACGTCCTGCAAGCTCTCGGCACGCTTTTGCGCTGTTACTATTACTTCTTCCAGCTGGGCTGCATAGGCACCACCAGAAGCAGTGGCGATGGCTAAAGCCAGCGCACTCATAGTACGTAATGATGTTTTCATCGTTTTTCCCCTCAACGTTTTTATTAGTAACAGCTTTGCGCCGTCGTTTTATAATTATTGGCCTTGTTTAAATAGACTGACCAGAGTACTAACTACTATTTTCTTACACAGTTACATTACTGATTTTCTACACTGATTTTCTTATCTCAGCCTCGCTTGCACTCGTCAGTAGCAAAATTCATAGGCTTACATATCAAATCTATCATAACTTTTGACATAATGCATGCACTGTCGAAACCCGTCACAAGCATGTCTATATCGGACAGTTTAGTTAGCACAACAGGGCTATTTATTAAAATCCGATTTCACATGCATTTACTGGGACGAACCAGGGAGGGAATACCTCCTGGATGCACGCTGGTGTTATTTGCTCTCAGTTGTCTGCTCCAGTATTTCGGTCAGCTTTTCAATACAGCCTGCCATACTAGTGCGGATAAAGGTTTCAATTTCGATAGGAGTCACAGAGGTTTCCCAGAGCAGGCGGCACTTTCTGCCCTCTGGGATTACCTGAATGCTGGAGTGATGTGACTTCAGGGGCGCTGGCGTTTCAAAACAGGAGTATTCCATAGTGCGTGCTGAATCGTTATGACTCAGAATTCGCTCTTTAATATCTCCGGCACCTGGCAGTGACAGTGAGCGAACTGACCCATCGAATGTGCAGCTTGTCGCGCCGGGAACCCAGTCAATGCGATCTGGCGTTCCGAGAATGGCCCACAGCTGATCAGCCGAGGCATTGAATTGGTGATCGAACTTAACTGTCATTGTTGGCGCTCCACTTGTGCTTGCACAATCATTAACCTTGGGCAGATGGTACCTTAATTTGAGGCTGCTTAAGTGTGCTATTGCGGTTCGGTGACTTAAATGACCAATTTTTGATACTAACTGGAACTTACTGCGGAGGGGCTGTCCTATTAGGTGCAAGTGATTTAATTCCTTGTGAATTTTGTGAAATATACAACTCTCCCCTAAGTAAACAAGCCCTGATCTAATTATTGGATCAGGGTTTTTTTTGTCCGTAAATCAGGTCCGCTAAACCGCTAAGTGGTGGGTATCAGGGTTATTGCTATACCCTGAGTTTTGCTGGTATCCAGTTGTTGGATGTGCCCGCCGGAATAGGCAATGGCGAGTGCCACTCTGGAATCCACGGATTCTATGTCGCCATAGCTAACAACCATATTGCTCAGGCGGACTTCGCATTCAGCTTTATCGGTTTGCTGTGCCTTGGCAAGAAGTGACTTCCCCAGTCTATCGCCGGCAACTATTTTATCGCTTACTCCAAACTGAACGCCGATTAAATCTTTTGCACCATTGGCATGTCCAGTTGCGCCAGTCAGGGGCACACGTGTATCAATTGGAGTGAGATCCTCTAATAAAAACGGCAAATCAGCCTGTCTGCTGCCGCCCAGTTTCCAGCGAGCTATCTGGCCATCGTTTCGTTCGCGAAAAAATATTTCGCTGTGCAAAATTTCAAATTCCTGGCTCTCCCATAGCGCTAGGCTGGCATTGAGATCGCTGGTTCGCACACACCAATCAACTGGTCCAGTCTCACCGCAGATCCAGCCAGTGAGCCTGGAATAGATATTGGTTTTTAGGCTTGCCTGTCGCTGGGGAATATTGAGTTTTATTGCCAGCTTGATTAAGGGGCGGTACCAGCTGGGCCTCAGAGCTAATAGTTCGATGTAGGTTTGATTGGGGAAGATCACCAGAGCATTTTCAGTAATGCCGTGGGAGCCGCCCGGAGTGACCTGAAACCCAAGGTCAGTAAAATCTGTGATGGCCTGATTTAGATCGGCGACAAAGACTACTATGTGGTCAAATTGAGTATCTGACATGGGCATCTGGATGGTCCGACTGTTGAGGGAGACCAGAATAGTAAATCTAGAGGGACTGATTGTAAAAGCCATAGGGCTTTTACAACTCCTGCGGAGCGCCCAGGCGAGCTGGGCGTCCAAACTCTGCCGCAGGCATAGTTTGTCGAACAGGGCTCTCGTCCGGCAGTCCAATCTACCAATATTAAAAAAGGCCACTTCTTGCGAAGCAGCCTTTTTTAATATTGGCGGACCGGACGGGACTCGAACCCGCGACCTCCGGCGTGACAGGCCGGCATTCTAACCAGCTGAACTACCGGTCCGCGAAAGCATTTTCTCTTGGTGGGTGGTACAGGGATTGAACCTGTGACCCTCGCCTTGTAAGGGCGATGCTCTACCAGCTGAGCTAACCACCCCCTGAGAGAGCGACGCATTCTACCTAACTGTAGGTCGCTGTCAAACATTTTCTGGCGCTATATACATATCAGTTTCGCAACCCTAAAATAACGGCCTAAATAAGGGGTTTCCTGAGTAAAAATGCAGATTTATAAAGACTTTAGTATAGAAGCCGCCCATCGTTTGCCAAATGTTCCTGAAGGACATAAATGTGCGCGACTTCATGGTCATTCGTTTCAGGTCAGAATCTCTGTCGAGGGGCCTGTGGGTGAGCAAACCGGTTGGATAATGGACTTTGGCGATATCAAAGGGGCATTTGCGCCGATTTATGATCAGTTAGACCACCATTACCTCAATGATGTGGAAGGGCTGGAGAATCCGACCAGTGAAAATCTCGCTCTGTGGATTTGGCAGAAACTTAAACCCGCGCTGCCTGAGCTGTCCTGTGTGACTATCAAAGAAACCTGCACTAGTGGCTGCGTCTATAAGGGCTAGCCAGGGGGCGCTTTTATTCGTTCCCAGATTAATATGCCCAGCATTAAGCCGATCGGTATAAAGCACCCCAGTAGTATTTGCTGCCAGCTCAGCAGGTAGATCGCCCAGCCGGCGCTGAGAGCAGCAACGGCCTGAAACGAGAATATGGCGAAATCATTAACTCCCTGAGCTTTGAAGCGTTCATCTTCCCTGTGGGTACTGGGCAGTAATGAGGTGCCAGATACAAACAGGAAGTTCCAGCCTATGCCCAGCAGTACTAGCTGAATCCAGAAGCCGTTAACTGACACGTCAGCAAGGCCAATGGCGATAGTGGCGCAGTAGCAAGTCAGGCCGACCAGCATCATGCCCCTTATGCTGAGATACTTAAATAGTATCGGTGCTATAAAAGAAGGCAGAAACATTGCGGCAATATGACTTTGAATCACCCATTTTGTGTCTATAAGTGAATGCCCGTGAAAATGGTGCATGCTGATGGGGGTGCCTGTCATCACGAATGACATAATAATGTAGGCCACAGAGCCGCTGGCTAACGCCAGGCAAAATGAGGGCTTGCGTATCAATGCTAATGTTGATGTATTACTCTTAGTTTTTGTCGCTGCCCCCATGCTGGAGGGCTTTGCCAGACTGAGTATAAGTGCTGCCAGAATAATGCAGGCGGCACCCAGCAAAAATGATCCCTGATAGTCAACATCAGTTAACTGCTGGCCAGCAACCGCTATTTCCGGGCCTATGTAAGCGGCGATAATACCCCCGGCCATAACCATTGAGGCCGCTGTGGCGCTGTGGTCTACCCCCACAGATTCCATGGCAGCAAATCTGGTTTGCAGTATGGAGGCATTGCACAGACCGAACAGAAAGCTGGCAATGCAGAACAGGCTGAAGCTCTGCATCTGTAATGCCAGCATGGCGAGGCCGCAGGTGAGCGCACCAATCAGCATAGATAGCAGTAATGTGTTTTTTCTTCCCAGCACCTGCATACATTGGGTTACTGGGATCACTGTAATCGCAGTGCCCAGAATCATGATGGCAATAGGAGCTGTTGCCCATGAGGTTGAGGGCGCCAGTTCAGCTCCTACCAGAGAACCCGCCAGCACCATCAGCGTAATTATTGAACCTCCCAGTGCGCTGCTTATGCTTAGTATGCAGACATTCTTGAAGCCTGGTGCGGATATGATGCTCATGGGGTAAATCCCTGTGGTCGGTTAGTCGCCAGTTATTTTGCGACTCGGCAGATTCTAGACTACTTTTGCAGACTGGGAAGCAGTTATTGCATTTTAAATGCTGCTGGTCTGACAGGCTAAAGTGAAATTCTGAAAACTATAAAATAAGAGACTAGAAATTATGGACGATATCCATCGGCAAAATACTCTCCGGTCGATATCATTCACAACCTCGCCGAGCTCAATATCGACTCATTGAAAAAACTATCCATAGGCATGGATCTTGAGGATGAGTTTGCTATTGCAGTGTAGCGACCAAGAAATAGAGGCCTTTAACACTGTATCCGACATTGGTGCGGCCGTTCATCTGGCACTTGCCGCAAAACCTGCGCCAATTGCTAACATGCAAACCAGTTAAGGCAGGTTTTCTGCATGGTTAATGGCCTGTTGCGCGGTATCTCAGTGCCGCGCTAACGCTGACTACTGTATACTGCCGCGCTAACTTCAGCCCTGCGCTAGCAGTCTAATCCGGTCAGAGAATCATACACATGGTAGAAATTGGTACATTTAACCAGCTTCAGGTTGTAAAGCAGGTCGATTTTGGTGTCTATCTCGATGGCGGTGAGTTGGATACCATATTGCTGCCCCGGCGCTATGTACCAGAGGGCTGCGAGATTGGCGACTGGCTGGATGTATTCCTCTACTTTGATTCAGATGATCTGTTGATTGCCACCACCGAGAAGCCGAAGGTTCAGGTGGGCGACTGTGAAATGTTGACCGTTGTAGATATTAACCATGCCGGTGCATTTATGGACTGGGGCCTGCCCAAAGATCTGTTAGTGCCATACAACGAGCAACAAAAGCCTATGGAAGTGGGTTATTCCTATGTGGTTCACGTGTTTCATGACCAAAATTCTGACCGCATTGCAGCCTCTACCAAGCTCAACCATCATCTTGATGAGGAAACCGTCTGGCTCAAGCCCCGCCAGCAAGTCAATTTGCTGATCGCAGGTCGTACTGATCTGGGTTACAAAGCTGTGATAGACAATAAGTACCTGGGCCTTATATTCCGTGCCGATGCCTTTAGGCCACTCAAAATAGGTGAGCGGTTGCCTGGTTTTGTTAAAAATATCCGTGCCGATGGCAAGATAGACCTAGTGATTTCCCAGAGTACGCTGCAGGGAGACCACGATCTGGGTGAGCAAATTATTCGTCATTTGCAGGAGATGGGGGGTGAGTCGCAGGTTTCTGACAAAAGTGACCCTGAGGAGATTTACCGTCTGTTTAAGGTATCAAAGAAAAAGTATAAGCAAGCATTGGGCACTCTTTATAAGAGCAAACGCATCCTTATTGAGCCCGGCAAAGTAAAACTTATCAATCCATAGCCCCTTTTTGATACTTTTTTACAAGCCCTATACTCTGAGTGGTATTTAAGGGTGCGAATCATAATCTTAGGCTATAGATCTTGTTTAAAGATGGCCCGCAAGGCTACACGCCCTTAAATTCGGCTCTTCGTTGTGGTACCCTGTCTTCTCTTAGTTGTAGAAACGTGCTTGCCATGGAGGCAAGTTGCCTCTTTTAATAAAAAAAACAAATAAATGGATTTAGTTTATTAATTTGTGTCTCTCGTACCACTGAGACAACATCGGGCTGTAGTTACAATAAAAATTATCCAAGTTCCGTTACATTATTTGGCGCTGGGTAGATCAAGTAATTCATTTTTGGGGAAGTTAATTATGTATAGAAATAATAAACTCAGTTTGGCTGTGTCTATGGCCATTGGAGTGTCGCTAGCGGGAACCGCAAATGCGGAACTTGAAGAAGTGATAGTGACAGCTACTAAAACATCTGCCAGTACTCAGGATAT
>ENA-OQVM01002032-OQVM01002032.1-marine-metagenome-genome-assembly--contig:-NODE-2032-length-24776-cov-11.882262_pt1 | contig 24776 bp, 12 predicted proteins | sample MGYA00237776_ERZ505498 | MGnify/ENA primary metagenome ERZ505498 (study PRJEB26159, sample SAMN06265151) | marine metagenome | isolation source: Helgoland LTER site | place: Germany:Helgoland, sampling... | reverse complement strand
GCAGGAGCAGGAGCAGGAGCAGGAGCAGGAGCAGGAGCAGGAGCAGGAGCAGGAGCAGGAGCAGGAGCAGGAGCAGGCGGTTTTTCAGGCCGTGTCTTTGACGGCTACGTCGCCAACATGGACGTGTTCATCGACTTGAACGGAAACCTGCAGTGGGATGCCGGAGAGCTCAAAACGGTAACGGGTGCAGACGGCTCCTACTCATTCACCGAAGATGCGCCGGCCGAGGCGATGATTGTGGCGCTGGGTAACGACAGCACAATGGATATCTCTACTGGCGCCAGCGTTGACATGCTTGTGGCCTCAGCGGATACGCAGTACATCTCGCCCCTGTCTAGCGCCTACGCCTTCGCGACAACCGACGATGAACGAGCCGCGCTGCTTAGTGCGGTTGGGCTAAGCAACCTGAACTACGACCCGATCGCCGTCATTGAGGCGGGCGGTGACACGAGCTCAGCTGAATTCGCGGCGGCGGCCACGATGGTTAAGTCGGGGGCCGCTCTACTCTCGCTAGCCACGAACACAGCATCTATCGTGAGCGGCATCACGGGCGCGGACGCGAGCACCGCGACGCGCTCCATCTTCTCCACGCTAGCGAAACAAAGCCAATCTGATCTGACGAATATTTTGGTCGGTGAGGATGCGGCTGATGGCACCAAGGTGCTGGGACTCATTAAGGGCAGCCTGAACGAGGCCAGCGGTATCGCTGACTACGTGGCTAGCCTGGGTGGCACGGATACAACCAACTTAGAGGCGATTTTGGAGAGTTCAGCGGCCGCGATCCGCGGCCTGACTGCGGCGATGAACAAGGTTGACATGACCGGGAGTGGTGGCCTGAGTGATGTTTTTGCAACGGCAGCGGTTGCGCAGAACCAATTAAAATCATCCATATCTAGCGTAGCCGACCTGGTCGCTGCTGGCGACTACTCGGCGGCGCAATCAAGCGCAACAGCCGCGACTTCAGCCTACACGGGAGCCGCACTTGCCACTTTAAAGGTTGAGGCTAAACAGTTCGCGGCGCTGAACGCTGACGATGGCTCGGCCATCGTGGCCAAGGCCGACGTTTTTAGGCTAAGTGTGGGTGGGGAGACGCAGACCTTCGCCCCCCTCGCAAATGATACGAACAGAACCGGGGGTGATCTGGACCTGGTCTACGTCGGCGTGCGCGACGTATCGGCAACGGTTGGCGTTGCCCAGCTGGGCGTTGACGATGCCGGAGCGATCACCCTGCGTTTGGGTCCAGGCGCGGCGATGTACAACGAGGGTGACCGGCTCAATGACGCAGCTGTTTTGGCAGGACTTGAGCTTTACACGCGCGACGGTAAACGTTACGAGATCACCGGCTACGAGGAGGTAGACGGCATCGGGACCCTGACGCTCACGGGGGCTGTGGTTATCAGTGACGATTTATTGGGTGAGTCCATCGGCTTCGCGGTTGCCAAAAAGTTGCCAGAAGGCCTGACGGTTATACCCAGCGAGGACGGGCAGGACCTAAGGATGTCCTACATCGCACCAGCGGGTACGCCGGATGACACCTCAGACGATTTGCTGGCGGTGGACCTGTTCTACGTGGCCGGGGCAAAATCGGACCCGACCCAGCTAGACGCCAACTTTATTAAAGTCTACGTACAACCGCCCGCGCCCGCGATTTCGATCGAGGCGTCGGTGGCGCAACAGCTCCAGGACTCGGGCGGCAAGTTTGTGGTCAGTGAGTCCACCTCTCAGCTCGTTGGGGTCAAGACGGAGGTGTCACTCCCGCTCGTGATGGATAACAAGGCTAGCTTGGGTGTGAACGGCTATTTGCGGATTGAGGCCGACTACGCTGACTGGAGCGACAAGCAGTGGCTTCTGGGAACAGGTGTAGACACCGTAGCTTACTCCGCCACCAAGGTCAGGAGTGCATCCTACGAGGGTGGCTTCGCGGCGGTCTGGACGGTCAAGCAAGTGGACGTTGTCGCGAACGATTTGAGCACGTTTCGTCTGAGCATACCCGATGATTGGAGTGGGGAACTAAGCCCGTTTAGCGTGTCCGCAACAGCAGTTTACGGCGCAGAAAAAAATACAACGTTCGTGTACCCAGCCGCGGGGGTGACCACTTTTCAGGTGGAGGTGCTGCCGCTCGCCGATGGGGTGGACGTCCGTGAGGGCGGGTTTGACCTCAAAAATAAAGTTGATGAGGTGAAAGAGGACGTTGCTTCTGGCTTTTTTATAAACGGGGAGGCGCTGCAAACGGAGATTTCAAGGCTGGTCCTGCGCGACGCGGACTCGGAGGGCCTGGCGATAGCGTTGAGCCTGCCAGCAGCCAACAGCATGGCGCTCTTTGTAAAAGATTCCGTCGCAACAGCAGACTCCTTGACCGTCGTCGCCAGTGATGATGGGTTAAGTGTCGCGTTCTACGCACACGGCGACGAGGCAGGTCAGAACCTAGCGCAAGCGCTTGCGACGCAGGCGCTCCAGGGCAACCCAGACGCCTCTGGCTCGGTGGTCATTGACTACAAGGTCGGCTCATATGAGATCTCCAGCCTAACGGCGGCGGGTCCAACCAACGTGAGTTGGGACGGGCCGACCGATTCACTCAGCGTGACCATCACACCTGTCTCGGATGTGCCGAACGCGCCAGTTATTTCGTTGCAGCCTGACTTTTCGGAAGCAGCGTGGACTCAAGACGATTACGCGGGCGTTGGGGTGTTTAAGGTACCCGTCTACTACCAGCTTAGTGGGGTTGATTCGGATGAGGCGCTGTCACTCACTGTCGATGCGTTCGCGGTAGACGAGGTCAGCGCGACCATCTACCAAGACGGCGAGGTCGTGAACCGTGATGACGCGCTGGGCCTCTATGCCCTCGCCCCAGCATTGGGCGGGCAAGGCTTCTTTGAGGTGGAGGTGTCTGACGAGATATCTAGCTGGCTGAATTTGTCGCTGACGGCACGGTCCCTAGACTCAGGGCTTGATGACTTGTCTGCGAACTACGCGCAAACCTCTTCGGTGCCGCTTCAGATTCAGTTCGAGACAACCCCAAAAGCGCCGACCGTACAGTTTTTACCTTCGGCGCTTCTGTCGTTCCAGGAGGACGAGGATATTGCCTTGACGGATATCGTCACCATAACGCCAGCTGGGGGACGTGGCCTTAAGGATGTGACGCTGAAGCTTGACATCCCAAGCAGTGATCTGGGCCTGTCTGTTTACCTCGATGGTGTGGACGTGACAGGGCAAGAGGTCAAGTTAAGTAGCGTTGCTGACGCCACCGGGAAGGTTGACCTAAGCAGACTCACCTTAAGGGGTGAGCCCAACGCAAAGGGCACAGTCGAGGGCGTCACTTTGTCCGCCTACGATACGGTGCCCGAGACCTTGGCGACGTCGCAATCTGTCGCTGCAACGAGTGGCGCGTTGCGTGTTGCGCCTGTCGCGGACGGCGTGCAATCTTCCGCCCTGAGCGCCTCGCTAGCGCAGGGCCTGGTTGTTGGCTTGGGTGTTCCGGTCGAGTTATCGGATGGCAGCGGTGGTGGGTTCCTTAGCGGGCTGATCAAAATTGACGACAGCGAGGCGGTATCAATTCGGCTTGGTTTCACGGGCGTGGAAAGCGCGGACGTGGCCGTTCAGGTCGGGGACAGGTACCTTGGCTCGGCGGCCACGAGCTACGAGGGAGCCAATGCGCTGTACTTTTCAATCGGCGAGGCGGACCTGCGCGGCGGTGAGCCGATCACGCTTTATGGCCGTAACGGCTTTTCTTCGGTAAGCGGCGGCTTTATCCGGGCCTACACCAACGATGGCGGTGTCCTCGTTGAGACGCCGGTGACTGCGAGCTTCTCCATCTTGATAGATGCCGACGCAGTGGCACCCTTGACCCAAGCGAACGACATTGTTGCGACTGAAGAGGATGCAGAAAGTTCAGGCGGCGTCGACGTCCCTATAAACATAGCGATCAATGCAGACCGGTTAGATTTCGAGAAAATTGGTCTCAAAGTAACGTCCAACGACCCAGCTTTGACCGGGGGCGTTTTTAACGTGAGCGTCACCGACGACGGCGGTGCTGTAATCGAGGACATCGAGTTTGACTTCGATTCAGCAGCTGGCGGTTGGGTCTTATTTAAGGACATGGACGCCCAGCTAGATTTTGATACGGTCAAATTCAAGGCTCCGGCCAACTACGCGGGTGACTCTACGCTGACGGTTACCCCATTTGCACAGACCGGTACCGACAAGGTTGAGGCTGCCCCGCTTGAATTGGCGATGCAAATCGTGGCCAGCGCGGAGGCGCTAACCCTGGCAGCGCAGACCCCTTTGCCGCTCGTGTTGACGGAGGCGGGGCCAAGCTTTGCGCACGCCTCCAGTGTGAAACTGGACCTGCTAAGCCTGCTAGATGCGACGACCCTAGGTGGCGCAGGTGTGGACGCGGACGAGCGCCTAATCTTCGATGTAACCGTTCCTGATTCGCTTTATGTGTACGCCTACAACGGTGCTACTCAGACGGCAAAGATGTTAGCGTCCAGCCAGGGGGCTGATGGTAAGCGCACGTACAGCTTGGACCAGCTACTGACCGAGGCTACGTCCCCGGAGGGCAGCGGCTTTGACCAGTACTACGTTGCGTCCAGCAGCTATGTCTCCACTAACCAAACAGAGCAGATAGCGGTTGTAGTGAAGACGAGTGAGCCGTCGTCCGGTGACTCGCATGCCGTGGGGACTGCGCAGATCGATTACTCGATAACGCCCGTTGCCAACGGCGCCTCGGCAGTCACACTGCTAAAGTCCGCGGCTCAGGTCAGTGAGTCCTCCGCCAGTGTCGCGAACGGGGTGAAGCTGAGCGCGGTGATTGACTTGGCCAGTGACGCCAGCTACGACCCGTCCGAGACGCTCAGCGTTTTCGTAACCACCGACACCCTGAGCAACCTGACGCTCTACACGCTTGCTGACAACGGGACGGTATCGGTCCATGGTGGCGCCACCGAGGTTATCGATGGAAAAACTGGGTGGATGGTTGACGCAGCATCGTTACCTAATCTATGGATTCGTGGCGCTGATTACTTCTCTTCTGCAGATGCTCAGGACATCAAGCTTCGTGCTGTCTCAAAGGAGGACGCGCAAGAAGGGTTGTCACCAGATTTATCAGAGTCGGTTAGTTTCTCATTGACGGTCAATCCAGTGGCTGATGGTGTGGTAGCGGGTAGCTTGGCCGTAGTGGCGGCAAAAGCGGCCAAGGAATATACCGCCCCTTTGGCGGCTGACCAGTACACGGTTGCGCTCGACACCGTTTTGACAGCAGTTGCGATCCGGGTTGATGATACCGAGGGGAATGAGGAACTATTTTATAAAGTCCAATTGCCCTACGGGCAATTGAGTTTGGTCAGTTTGGACGGGAGTTCGACGTTACCTCGGGCGAGTGTGGACGATTTGAATAACATCGTGTACGAGGTCCCTGCGGCGCAATTAGCTTTGTTTGGCATCAGGGGTGGGCTTTATCGTTCATCGGATGATGTGGAAGGAGGCGAGCCCTTTAGTGTGGGTGTCGCCGCCTTCACCAAGGCCGCCAATGGGGCGGCATCGCCAGTGAGCGCCTTCGAGACCGTTGAGCTGACTGTGAACGCGCAGCCTGGACAGGTTTTCTACTCGGTGCCCGTAAGCGTGGCAGGGCCAGATAGCGGCGCCGGTGTTGCGTTTGCGGTGCGTGCCTATACGCTCGACCCAAGCGAATCGCTGAGCGTCAGTATTGCCTTCAAGAGCCCTGAAGGGACCAATGCACTAGCTGAAAGTGATCTGAGCTTCTTTATTGGCGATAGCCCGGTGGTTAGCGGGGAAGGTGGTTTTACGGTCGTTTTTGACGATTCCACAAAAACAGCCACGCTGCAGGTCACTGCCGACTCTCGTGATGACTTGAAGGACCTTCGCGTTAGCTCCACCAAGGACTTCCGCCTTGAAAGTAAACTGAACGTAGATTCCCGCTTTACAGTGGCGGATGGCAGTGCAGACGTAGTCGAGACGATTTCATCGTCACGCTTGGGCTTTTATAAGGAGCTACCCGAGGTTGCCTTGCAGTTTGGCAGTGCAGACGTTAAGGGGAGCGGAGCTGCGGCCGTTGGTTTTGATCTGGTTCGGCCCGGTCTGTTGCCCACCGGCATTGCTTTGAGTGACGTGACAATTCTTCTCTCCGATGTGCCTGAAGGTGCCTACTTTGTTGTTAGTGACGGAGGCACCACCTTACCCGTAGGCGCGAGCTTCGACGAAATACCTGGGTTGTGGGTCTTATCCGGGGCAGACTTATTCCGAAATGGTTCATGGGTTGACGAGGAGAAGTTGGTCTTCGAGGTGGTTGGCTTAAATGTTGAAGGAAGCATGTCAGCAACAGTTGTCGTGGTTGATCCCTTAGGTGGTACGTCAACGACGCAAGCGTCACCATCTGTGGTGTCCACGATAAATTTGACGGGCGAGGGCGACCCGTTAATCTTTAGCTGGGAAGCAGCTGATATAACCTCAACGGCTGTCGCGAACGATCTGGAGATAGGCCTCGATTTTGATAATGACGGCGGCCTTGAGTTCGCCCAGTACTGGTTGCCTGCCCAAGACAGCTCAGATGTTGCGTACTCGTTTTTGGTGCGTTCTAGTGCGGCCGAGGGGACGGCAATCGAGATGTCCGACCTTTATCAGACATTCAATGAGCTGGTGCAGGACCTGGGCTTGGATTCACCGGACCTTATTGCTGCTGATCAATGGGGCGACACGAAGCTCTGGACAGACCTCGATGCAGACGGTTTCGTTGATATCGATGAGCTGCAAGTTATGCCAGAGGCGTTCGAATTAACGCTACCAGCGCAACAAGTAACGCAAGATACTGGCGGGGGTTTTCAGACCCTCTTCGAGGCTGATGTTTCCTTTAGCGACTCTGGAGCGGAGTCGAGTGGCAAACTTTTTGCGGTCGGTATCCCTTACCTAGAGCCGATACCCGCGGGCGAGGAACTAGAAGGTGCATTTCTTGAAGCGCCAGCGGTCTCTGTCTCATTTGTGTCGCAGGTGTCGGCCGCGGCTGTAATCCCTGAAGATGCAGCTGGTGGCCCCGCCTTCATGGTTGGGCTTCGTAAGAGCGTTCTGGGGGAGGGCACTACCGGAGGCACGCACTTGGTGGCGTTGCAGGTGTCCGCCGTAGATGAGGGCGGCGCCACTATCGATACTGACTGGGCACTTTCCGCAGGCGCGCTTAAGGAGAGATCTAATGAAGACGGATCCATGGACGCTTTTTGGATCTTGCCTGAGTCGGCGCTAGATACCCCGCTGCGTGTTGTCGGCTTGCCAGAAAACTTTACGGGCTCAGTCTCGGTCATCGCAAAGGCATACGCAACCGCTACGGCATCAGGAGTTCCCGTATCCCTTGTTAGCGAGCCGTACACCCAAACATTAACGATCGAGGGGTTGGCGGACGCCCCATTGCTGTTGTCTGCAGTGGGCGAAGTTTCTTGGGCCCCAAGTGAGGGGGGCGAGCTTTACTTGACGACAGACGGCACGTCGCAAGGACAGCCGGTCCTGAGCGTGTTTTCGCCGGATGCGAGTGAGGAGCTGTCTGTGCAGTTCACGCTGTCCGGCACCGATGTGGCAGATTTGCTCGTGAGTGGGGCCACCGCGATTGGCACGGGTGTGTACCAAGCAGCGGCTAGTGATTTGTCGAACGTGAGGCTGACGTTATCTGACCATCAGAAGACCGACTTCTCGGTTACTTTCTCGGCAATGAGCCGACAAGGCGACACCTCTGCGCAGAGCTCAAACAGCCTGACACTTAACGCATCTGTGCAGCCGGTCGCGGATGACCTGTCGGCCGCCACGACGGAGTTTCTCCTTAGCACGGAGAGCGTGAATGAAGGCGGTGAGCCGATCCAAGTGTCACTTATGGCGCAACCGGCTGACGCTTCTGAGCTGGTCAAGCACAAGGTCTTGGTGGGCTCGAGTGATAACGACTTCCGAAGAGACTCGGTTTTACGTCTATCTGGTTACTCTGAAGTTGGTGTCACAGCCGCGAGTGCGGTGTTTTGGTCTGGTGTCTTAGGAGTTACCACCGATAATTTTGAGTTGCGGGATTGGAAGCTTTTTGAACTTGAGGGTTTTGTGGACAGTGCGGGGAGGTTCGCGAGCGGCGGTGAGCTCTCTCTAGATGCTTTTTACGATGGCGAACTTACCATTGCGCAGTCGGCCTACACGGTAGAGCAACAAAACGGTGATGTGTCTATCGCCCAGACGAGCCTCAGCACGTTGACCGTTAACCCGCTGGTTGAAGAGGCAATGACCCAAGTCTACTTCGCCGACGTTAATGGAGATGCCCTGCACACTATTGCCTTGACTGAAGGTGACGTGCTTGGTACGACGTTGAGGCTTTACGCGCGCTCCTCCGACCCAGACGAGCAAGTCACGCTGCCGGATGCCGAGGACCTCATCTTGCCAGAGGGGATCTCCGCAACCCTTGTATCAGCTGAGGCAGGATACAGTGAGTACAAAATTTCTGCTGCGTTGGCGCCAATAGGCGTCACGGATGATCCGCTCACTGTTAGCACGCAGGTTATTTTTTCAGATAGCGGAGTTTCTGCGCCAATCACGCAGCATATAAACATCGAGCTCGAGAAGATATCAACTACACCAACATTTGGTGACAGCCAGGCGGTGACACTCCTATTTAAGGCCGACGATGGTCAACGCAATCAAATCTACGGCGACCCTGGCAGTGCCGAAGGCGTTTACTTTGAGCTGCCCACTATTGACGAAAGTTCGCGTTCGGACGATTTTTTAAATTATCGCTTGGAAGATATTCCTAAGTGGATGACTTTGGTGGAGCCAGCAGGTAGCCTACATGGTTCCAGTGAGACGCACTACAGCCTGGAATTTGAGGAGCAGGAGTTAGCAACCTTGAGGTGGAAGTTTGACCGTGACTTCTTGGTCTCTGAGGACGATCCAGACTCTTCGGCTACGCTACATTGGCTGGCGATACACACGGAGCCCTCGAATCTAAAGATTTCGGTCTCGGAGCCTCTAGAGATACTTGTTACGCGGGCGCCTTACCCGACCGCCCCGGCCGTATTCGGAAAAACTTCTTTCGAATCGACTGAGGGGCAGGTCGATAACTTCGGCTTTAGTGACTACGAAATTAACCTAGGTGGATTCAACGCTGCCCTAGCCGCTGGCGACGCAGACGTTAAGAATGGTGTATCAATCACCTTGAATGTAACTGGCACAGAAGACTTAGGCTCGGGCTTGAACCTGAAATTTGACAGCGCGGATGGAGAAATTTCTCAAGCAATAAACGGTGAATCCGTTGTTTTGAGCTACGACGAATTTAAGTCGGCCTCGCTAACTTTCGATGATGGCTACGACTTTAACGGTGACTTTGGAGTAGCAATATCTGCCGCATTCACTTTGGGCGGCACGACGCGTAAAAGCAAAGAGGTGCTGGACGTCGTTGTTAGAGTTGCTAATGATCCCGAAGAGGTTACGTCGTCTATAACTGTGAGCGAGGATAGCGTTGATGAGGATAGCTACATTGAGCTGGTTACTGGTGTGCCTAGTGCTGGACAAATTGGGCTCGCCGTTGCGGGCTACGATGCCGCTAACGATGATTTAAGCGTGTTGCTGCGGATTAACTCAGCGGTGCAACTTTATAAGGTTAACGCAGAAGGAAACGATGAGTTAGTTCAAGCGCTTGACACAACCGATACATTGAGCGACTACGACGTAACGGACGCGTTGGTTGAGTCAACGGGCTCAGCTGAGTTGTCTAACTACCGTATGTTCGTGCCCAACGGCGTGAGTGAGGTAACAGTGGCGCTGGTGACGCAGTCCTTTGATAAAGCTACGGGGCTTGCTAAGCCAGGAAAAGATGAGGCTAGCTCGTTCAGCATCTCGGTTAATCCAGTGCTGGATGCGCCTGAGTCAGTTCTTAGTGGCCTTCAGACGGATGGGGATGGTCAAGCGTACGTTGTTATCCAAGAGGACCAACTAACGGCTAAGAAAATTGGCGTGCTCTCGTTCAGTCCCGATCCGACAGAGTACGCGACGGTTGAATTGACCCTGTCCGATGGCTTCTTGACGGCTGGAGGTAAGTTGAGGGTGGCGCCCAATGACGCCTTCACGCTGGTTCCCACGAATGAGACGGAGGTTGACGGTCGCTCGTTTGCTGATGCGTATGCCATTACTTGGAATGCCTCGCAGTCGGGTGATTTCATACCGCGAGTGCCCATGCAAGTAGAGGTCATCCCGGGCTTGGATTACTTTAATACCCAGGCGGCCGGTGATGAGCTAGCAGATGCGGTGGGCGGGATCGCCGACGCGTTGACCATACAAGCGACGTCGCGCTTTGATTCAGGATCGGGTGAGCCCTCACTTTTAGGCGCACCCATTAGCGTCAAGCTTTTGGTGCGCGAAGCAAATGATGCCCCAGAGCTCGTTGTTGATTTGTTGGATGAAGATTTAATGGCGTCTCAGCTAGAGGCTGAGATTTTTGAGCGCTTTGAGACAGCGGAAGATGATGGCCAGTGGCAGGCGGCAGGAAGTACATATAAATATAGTGACGCCGACTTTGGCGACACACACGCCGCGACGTTAATCTCAGGCGTGCGAACAGACGATCTACTGACTGGGGATTCGCCAGTCAATATTTCGCGTGATCCAGTGCAGTTGGACGCTGCTTATTGGCAGTCTACAACTATCGGTGATTCTGGCTCGCTCGTATCTAACTCTGCAGTCTCGGCCGGCTTGGTTGAAATTGCCGCCCCCCCAACTGGTGACGAGGGTGCGATATCCGATGGTGTTGTGACCCGAGATGGGTATGTGGTGACGCAGGGTTCTGCCGCCGATACAAATTCAACTTACTGGCTTCTAGATGACATGCACGGCGTCTTGCGGACGCGAGTTTCCGATGAATCAGACGAGGTCGAGTGGGAGCTCATTGCGATAGACGACCAGTTGGATTATTTGAGCTCAGGTGAGAGCGTAGTCCAACAATACCAGCTCGCACTCTCCGATTACTCAGCGTCAGGGGACGAAAAGTTTGGACAGCTTTATACAGACGTTACGGTAACCCTCAATGGGAGTAACGATACGCCCGAATTCATCGAAGCTTTTGATGAATCGGGTGTGAAAGTCATAAATGACGCGTTCGATGTCTACGGAACAACAGTTGAGGGACAGTCAACAAGCCCACTGTCGGTGTTTTTCGTAGACCCCGATGTGTCGCAGATGGCGTCTAACTACGATGCGGCTTGGGACCCTGACTCCACTGAATTTACGGTGGCGCCTAATTTAACCAGTCGTGTGTTTTCGGGTGCGGAGGAGCTTGTGCTCGATACGGCCCTGGGCGTAGCGAAAGTCGGCGAGTATGCTGTGCCGGAGCAGGGGGTTAGAGAGAGTGTCTTTGAAATTACCGGCGTAGTGCCAGAGGCCAACCAGTTGATAGCTTATAAGACCGCGTCTGAGGAGATAACGTTGGATGTGAGTGTTGTTCTTTCGGAGACCCTAACCCACGAAAACGAAGTGGATCTTGCACCCACAATCGCGGACCTCACGCTGACCTTAGATGGTGTGGTACTGCCAAATTTCGACCTCTTGCTCGGAACAGGTCCCGATTTTGATGCGACTGAGGCCTACCGAGACGCCTTATTCTTTGGGGGCGAGAACGACTTTTCCGAGTTCGATGCGACTGAGGATGAGATTACGCAGATAGCGCCAGAGTACGAAAAAGTGGTATCTACCTTTGTTACACCAGAAGGAGAGCCCCGCTTAGATAGTCAGCTGATTGAAGTCACGGAGAGTGCCGAGGGCGGAATCTTGTCCTCAAATATTTACGGCACCTCGGGCCGTGACATCATTCTCGCTGCCGGTGAAGGCGGGAGCCTGTTGTACGGTGGTGATGGGGCGTCACACGATATGATTATCGGATCCGAAGGCAATGACCTAATTGTCCTCGGAGGCGGTATCGATTACGTAGCTGGCAGCCAGGTACCTGGTTTTGTCGGTGACGAAGATATTTACGTTGTCTCTAGCCTGATCGATTACGCCGAAATGGAGGTCGTCGGCATGACTGACGTGCTAGAGATTTACTTTGCCGGTAATGCGCAAGACATCGCGGGCTCGATCCTGGCTCATGTTGATGCACTCAATGTCGATACAGCTAGTATGGTCGGTATTATCGAGGATCTGGTGTTCTCTAGCGCAGAGGAAGGACACGAGGTGATTGATCGGATTTATTTCGATGGGTTTATTGGACAGTCATCTCAGACCGACCAGTATGTCTTAGACTCCGGCGAGACGTTGCTTACCCAAGTCTTCGCTAGCGACACAGACGGGGAGCGCTACGCCGAAGCTTATTCTTTATTGTTGTCCAGAAGTGACTCAAACTATGATTATGAAGATGCAATTTTTGTCTCGTAAATGCATGCTGATTCTTGTGGCGCTTTTGTCCCCGCTGGTGTCGGCGGCTGAGCCAAAGGCATGGGACGTGACCTATGCCGAAGAGTCTCCTTTGGATGTGGCGGTGTCGACATTGATCGAGGAGATAAACACGCCATCGGCTCAGCCTTCGTTCGGTAGTCTAAAGAAAATTTACGAAAACTCATACACAAGCGTGCCTGCCATTCGTAAGAGCACGGCACAGCTTAATGGGTTGCGAATGGGCGTGGAAGAAAAAGAGGCAAAGTTTTCCCCGAAGGTGACACTCCAAACCAATTTTGGCCAATCTACGGTCGATACTGTCAACAGCAAAGCGAGTGACCAGGCACGCACCACTACCTTAGCCGCGGAGCAGCTGCTATACGATTTTGGAGCAACTTCAAACGAGATCGCTTTAGCCAGAACACGCCTGGCATCTGGGGTTGATAAGGCCGCTGCTGAGCGCCTGAATGTTCTGTTGTCTATGTTGACTGCGCAGTTGGAGCTGCAGACAGCCAAAAAGATGATCGTTTTTTATGACTCCAACGAAAAATCTCGCCAACAATTCTTTGACCTTATCCAGGAAAAAGTAAATCTGGGTGCAAGCAGCCAGCTTGATCTGGCGCGCGCAAATACAAAACTGCTTGAAGCAAAGGCGAAGATTCCGGCGATGGCAGGGGATCTCTTTCGATCAGAAAGCGCCGTCCAAGAGTTTTTTGGGCAGGTGCCCGACTTTACCTTCGCGTTCTACCAGCTGCCGGATATCCCAGTGAATTTCGGCGGAAGTATCGATACGGTGGTATCCCGTCACCCCTTGTCCTTGGAGGCCTCAAAAAACGTGACGGCGGCGCTTCACGAGTTCGAGTACATGAAAAGCGCGTTATTTGGTCGGGTGTCCTTGAAGTTGAGTGTTTCCGGTAGCAGGCAGCCCTTTACAGGCAACACGAATACAACGTCAGGATTTATCGAGTACTCGAACACGCTGTTTGACGGTTTTGCGCAACGCGCCCGTATTGCGGTTGCGAGAGAGAAAGTCGTCGAATTAGAGATTGAGCAAGAGCGGATCGAACGTAAGGTGCGTCAACAATTACTTACGACGTTGACCGAGTACCAATCCGCAAAAGAGACGCTGGAGATACGTGGAAAACTATTGATTAGCGCCCGCAAAAGCGCCCGAGATCTGTATACGGCTTTCCTATTAAACAGGGGGTCATTGACCGATATTTTTGATGCAGAAGAGTCATACTTCACGGCTGCGGAGAGTACGTTGAAGGCGATGACAAGCCTGCATCGTGCCTACTATAAATTACTGCACGACGCGGGTCAGCTGTCCAATGCCTTTGAATTGAATTCATGACCGGACCTGTAAATACCTCCTCTATCGTCTATGAAGTCGCGAATCACTTTGATATCGGCCTGACTGCAGGGCAGGCGCGTGCAACGGTTGGTGGGGATAGAGACTCCAACGAAAGCGAGCTTGATTGGGTAAGCCGAATTCTGCGAGAAGTGGGTATTGACAGCACGCCAGTGCTCTCACTGTCGCAGGTTGATTTCAGTAGATCGTCTGACGTGTTCGCGGTTGAAACAGCACAGACTATTTATCTAGTTGCATACGACGATCAGTCAGATTCGGTCGTTGCCACAGATATTCGGGAGCCTTCCAAGAAGCGGTCACTCAACGATTTTTTGCTTGGCGCTGGTCGCTTCCCTCAATACAAACTTCTGCACTTTTACCGGCAGGTGGGGGAGGAGCAAGCTTTCATCCCGGGGATGGAGACGCACTGGTTTTTTGGCCCAATTTGGAGAAACCGTAGGTTTGTTTACCAAGCAGCTATCGCGTCACTCGTAACGAACGTCTTCGCGCTAGGAACTTCAGTCTTCTCTCTAATTGTTTACAACAAAATAATTCCCGCACAGGCCCTCACGTCCTTGGCCGTGCTTGTGAGCGGCATGGTGATCTTACTGATTGGCGACTACATCATTAAGTTGACGCGTGCAAAATTCCTCAGCATAGTGGGTGAAGATTCGGACCAAGTGATTGCCGATAGGCTTTTCTTCAAATTATTAGACATTAAATTTAAAGATAGGACTGGTTCTGTGGGCGCGTTGGCCAACACGCTAAAGGAGTACGAACAGATACGCGAGTTCTTCACCTCTGCAGCCCTTATTGCGCTCATTGATCTGCCCTTCGCGCTGATATTTTTGGCCTTCATGGCATATATCGGTGGCTGGATGGTTGTGCCGGTGGTGGTGGGCATTCTTATTTTGGGTGCCAGTGCCTACTTTTTTCAACCTCAGTTAAAAAAACTAAGCGAGTCTAGTTTTGACGATGGGCAAAGTAAACACTCCGTTCTTGTCGAGACCTTGTCCGGTTTGGAAAGCATTAAGATGCTCGGCGCTGGGGGAATGCTGCGAAGAAAGTTTCGCAAAGTCTTGGAGACCCAGGCGGAATCTTCAGAGAAAATAAAGAAGCACACCCACGCCGTATCAAATTTGGCGCAAGAGGTTCAACAAGCCGTGCAGATCGCGGTGGTTGCAACCGGTGCGGTTATGTCGACCTACGGGATGGGTGGTTTCGGGGCAATTATTGCTTGCACCATTTTGTCGTCAAAGGCGCTAATGCCGTTTGCGCAGATCACGCAATTGATGCTTAGACTTAACCAGATTCGGACGGGGTATCGAGCGCTAGACGACTTCATGAACCTTCAGTCCGAGCACGGGAATAAAAAACAGTACTTCCAACGCGGACGTTTAGGCTCAAGTATTACTTTCAAGAATGTCTCCTTCCGTTACGTCGATCAAAAAACGGACGCGTTGTCTGAGGTGTCTTTCGTAGCTGAAGAGAAGCAGCGTATCGCCATTGTTGGTCGGGTTGGATCAGGAAAAACAACAGTGGGTAGATTAATTGCCCGTTTGTACGAACCGGAGTCTGGGTCTATTTACGTTGGCGACGTGGATATCAACCAAATTGATCCTGCGGAAATTCGCGAAAATATCGGTTACGTGTCCCAGGAGCCCTGGTTGATTGCTGGAACACTGGAGCAAAACATAACGCTTGGTAGTATCAACATCTCCCAGGAGGATTTCCTCTGGGCTTGTGAGACCTCTGGCGTCTCTGAGTTCGCGGATAGGCATCCTGATGGCTACAAGCTCAAGGTGCGCGAGCGAGGGGAGGGGCTGTCGGGTGGGCAGCGCCAGTGTGTGGCGATCGCTCGTGCGTTGATACGTCGCCCGCCTATCTATGTATTTGATGAGCCGACCAGTGCGATGGATGCACGGACTGAAAAACTGTTTCTTGAGCGATTCAAGAAAGCCAACCTGAATGCGAGTCTGATTTTGATTACGCACCGCACGTCGCTGCTCTCTTTGGTGGACAAGGTGGTCGTGCTCGACGCTGGTAAGGTCATTGGAACAGGGCCGACTGAGAGCTTTTTGAAGGGCCCAGTGAAAGCCCCAGCTCCAACGGCTGTGTCTAAGGAATCAGCGAACGCCCCAGCCCCAGCGTCTATGTCTAAGGGAGCGCCTGATGTCAAGGCTTTATAGGATGCGCGCGACACGCAGGGGCGAGGGGGGCACTGATGTCACGCTTGGAAAAAAATAAGGTTGTAGATTTTTTTGCACAGACATTCTCTGTTGATCGAACAGGGAGGGGCGCTCCAGCGACGCGGATGCTGTTTTTGGTGTCTGCCATGTTGCTGGTCTTTTTCATATGGGCATCCTTTGTTGAGCTAGACCAAGTAGTGTCCGCGCAAGGGAAAGCCGTGCCGTTTGCTAGCTTGCAAGTGGTTGAGCACTATGAGGGTGGCCGTGTGGAAAAAATACTTGTAAGAGCGGGCGACCGGGTTGAGAGTGGGGCGCTTTTGGTCTCCCTTAGTCCACTTCAAACCTCGGGCGACTTTAATGTTCAAAAGGAGAGCTTGGCGCTATTAACCATACGTTTGGCACGATTGAACGCTGAGTATGCTGGTAAGAGTAGGTTCGAGGTTGCCGAGCCTATACGCTCTAACTTTAAGGAGTACATGTCCTCAGAGCTGGCGTTGTTTAGAGACAGGAAGCTAAAAGAAAATGCCAATTTGGCCCAACTCCGGTCTGATATAGACGGCAACTTGGCAAAAGAGCTATCCGCAAAGGCGCGCCTTGCCGCTACGCGGGAGGAGTTTGAGGTTACGCGTCAACTTGTTGCGCGGGGGTTGGAGGCCAGGTTATCACTCATTCGCGCGCAGAGTGCGCTGGCCGAGGCGGAGTCGGCGGTGACAGCGTCCGCGCAAGATCTGAAGAGGTCGCGAGCGGCATTTTCCTCGACCCTGTCGCAGCGCCAAGAAGAAATATTAGCTGAACTCACCAAAGTGCGCACCGAACTGACGCAGGTTAACGAGACGTTGTTGGTTTCCGCTGATAAGGCGGACAGAACCGATATTCGGGCGCCGATTTCGGGTACCGTTAACCGTGTGTTGGTATCTACGACAGGATCAACGGTTAAGCCCGGTGAGCCGGTGGTGGAAATCGTCCCTGAAGATACCCGCATGATCGTCGAGGTCAACGTTGTCCCACAAGATATCGGCTTCATTCGGCGAGGTCAGCGTGCCTTGATTAAATTTTCTGCTTACGACTACTCTATCTTTGGTCCGATGGAGGGTGTCGTGAATATCGTGGGATCTGACGCAGTCGACACTGGGACCAATGGAGAAACGGCTTTCATGGTGAAGCTGGCTATGGACGGGCCTTATATCGGTTCCGAAGGCTCGGCGTTGCCGATTATTCCTGGCATGCAAGCCCAAGTGGATATCATCACAGGAAAGCGGACCTTGATGGGCTATTTCTTCGCCCCATTTTCCAAGGCTATCGACTCTTCGTTTAGGGAGCGCTAGTCTTATATGTTGGTATTGGCATTCGCCCCCCGTAACCGAATTGGGTGCCTTAAGCGTTACCTGATCTTCTGCGTACTTTTTGTCGGTCTTTCCAACTACGCCGCGTATTGCGTGGCAGCACAAAAAGAGGTTCCCAAGTCGTTGGACTGGGCTGAAAATAGCACCGCTAACCTTGACCGTAACGGTGCAGGTCCCGATGCACCCGAAGGTGAGGCCCGAGAGCAGAAGCTGCCACCTCGGGTGTCAAAATTTTTAACGGAGCTTGAGCCTGCTGATGCACGTGCTTTGCTGGGCGCCTTCAAGCAGGGCTACACCATCATTAAGAGGCTCGACGATGGTTTTATTCTCGCAAGGAAAAGCTCACAACTAATGGACTCTTCTGCACTTTTGGTCATGGACGCTGACTTTATGATTTCGTTTAATACAACCCAGATAAATAGACATAAGGAGTCGTATGCGTCCGTGATTACCCAGGGTGGATTTGAATGCAAGTCGGCCCGGCTTGCATTGCTCTACCAGCAATTTCAAGTAGGAACCTTTGGAACTGGTGCGTCAGTATCGGCCCTAGAGAGCACAAAACCTGTGCGCTTTCGTTCGACCTCAAAGGGCCTGGGTGAATTTTTGTCTAGCGTGTACTGTCCAAAATAGCCGGCTCGGTGGTCAGATGCCTACTGATAGTGTCTGCACAGCAATTACCGCATTAAAATTGAAACTTGGCCGCCTAGCATCACCGACTCATACAGCGAAACAAAATTTTCTAATTTGCGACCCCGATGCCCTGGTAACACTCTACGTGCACGGGTTTACTCGCCTTCAAAGAGTTGACAAACGGTGGGAACACTGCTAGCAGTATTTAGTCCGCTTTCTTTTTCTGAAAGACGATTCTACAAAGACAGGGCCAGAGGCCGTTGCAATGCGTGAGGTACCCAAATGGTTTCCTGACTGACGGTGCGCGTTACTTGCCTCTATACGTGAAAGGCCACGGAATGTAGACTAGGCCTGTTCTGCTCTCCTGACGGGTGATTTCTACATTAACTTATTTAATGATCCCAATACTTTTACCGGCAGTAGGTTATTTTTTATGAGCAAAAAATCGCGAATAAATTTTTTAAAGTCTGCCACGTTTTTCTCATCACAGCCAAGCTTCGCACCTGGTGTGCATTCGGTGGTCGAAAAACTGACTCGTGGATATGTCTAACAACAGCGCGGCGGCAAGTCGCCGGCCTCTTAAGTCTTTTTTCGATCGGTCCCTGACGTGTTGAGGGGGCTCGTAAGCGCCTTATTGGCCAGCATTTTTCTTTTGCACAGCCTCAATGTGCTTGTATTACCGCCTTTGACAGCGTTGGACCGCGTAGCGTACGATTATGTAATAAGTACGAATCCACCGACGCACAACGCGGTGGAGCGAGTGGTAATTCTGGATGTCGACGAAAAAAGTCTGTCGAATCCTAACTTAGGCCGTTGGCCTTGGTCCCGAGACGTGATGTCTGACGTGGTGGCCTTGTTGTTCCAAGAGTACAAAGTGCGCGTGCTTGGTTTTGACGTTGTCTTTTCTGAGCCGGACACCTCGTCTGGTCTTCGGGCGCTTGATGCTCTGGCTGCGGGGCCCCTTGCAAACAACCCCGCGTACATAGAGTCGCTGGAAAAGATTCGACCCCAGCTGGAATACGATTCAATTTTTGGTGAACTGCTTATGCATTATCCCATCGTCTTGGGGTACTACTTTAATCTGGGGACAGGCGATAACGTTAAAGCAGGTGCCTTGCCATTGCCAACGATATTCTCGGACGAGGTTTCGATTAAAGCGGGCTCTGTTGTTGAAGGCACTGGTTACGGTTCCAATATTGCAGTGCTCACGGATGCAGCATTGGCAGCGGGGCACTTCAATCCAATTGTGGATCCCGACGGACTCATCCGAAAAGTTCCACTCCTGCTTAAATTCGAGGGTGATTATTTTGAGTCACTGAGTTTGGCTGTTTTCCGAATGTTCAAAGCGCTCGAGCGGGCTGAAGCTAGCGGCAAGGCTTTAAGTGTGCAGCCCTTGGTGCTTTTCGATGAAGCCGGGGAAGTGGTGACGGGTGAAGGGAGCTCTGTACTCAACGCTATTCAGGTTGCTGATAAGCGTATCCCGGTTGGACCCGACTCAAGTGTTTTCGTGTCCTACCAGGGTCCACAAAAGACGTTCACTTACCTGTCTTTTGACGATTTGGTTGAAGGCCGAATACCGCCAGAGGCGCTCAAAGATAAGGTCGTTTTGGTAGGAACCACGGCCCCTGGATTATCCGACTCTCGCTCCACGCCGATGGGGGAGCTATATCCGGGCGTTGAGGTGCACGCCAATGTGTTGGCGAGCCTGCTTAGTGAGCGAGCATCCGCGATGCCTTGGCGTCCAATTGAGTTCCGATTTTTAGAGCCTCTAGGTATTTTTGTTTGTACGATTTTTTTGTTGCTGGTCCTGGGACGTGTCTCGCCGCTCGCCTCGATGGGCGTTTGGTTGTCCCTGTCACTGGCTACGTTGTTGGGGGGGGGCTATCTCTGGACCGGTTACCAAGTGGTGCCGCAGATCGCACCGCTACTGGGCGCCATTACGAGCATCTTTTTATGGAACTCTGCCTACCAGTTTTACGCTGAGCATAAGAAGAAGGCGCAGTTTACGGATCTGTTTGGACAGTATGTGCCGCCTGAGTTGGTTGAGAAAATGGCCGAGGATCCCACTCGCTACTCCATGAGTGGTCAACGGTTGCCGCTGACTGTGATGTTCTCTGACGTAAGAGGATTTACAACAATTTCTGAGAAGTTATCTGCTACCGACCTTTCGGAATTTATTAATATTTACCTTTCGACCATGAGTCAAATCATCCGCGACCAAGACGGCACCTTAGATAAATACATTGGCGACTGCATCATGGCTTTCTGGGGTGCACCTGTTGAAAATAAGCGTCACGCCTTATCTGCTGTTACAACCGCGCTAGCGATGGGCCAGGCATTAGCGGGCATAAACGATATCTGCCAGAAAAAAAATTGGCCATCAATTGAGATCGGTATCGGTCTCAATACAGGGAGTATGAGTGTCGGTGATATGGGATCCACCGTTCGCAAGGCTTATACCGTTATGGGTGACGCGGTAAACTTGGCCTCTCGTTTGGAGGGGTTGACCCGCAACTATGGGGTACTCACAATCGTGTCAGAGACAACGGTTCTTGCATGTCCAGAGGTGGTCTTTCGCGAGCTGGACCGCGTGACCGTCAAAGGTAAAACAGAGCCGGTATCGATTTATGAGCCGATTGGATTTGTCAACGATCTGACCGCGACGGTATATGCTGAAATCGAAAGTTGGGAAATTATATTAGGCGACTATCGTGGGCAACGTTTTCACGAGGTTATTGCCGCGATCGATCTGTTGCGTTCGGCTCAGCTGGCAAAACCTGTGCATGACTGGATCTACGAGAAAGCACAAGACTACGCCACCCAACCGCCTGGCGCCGATTGGGGCGGTGTAACCGTATTTAAAACCAAATAAGGGAAAACATGAAATTATTTTTTTCGATTTTTAAATTAACTATTCTGGTGTTAGCGACCGTTTCAATTAGTCGAATTGCGTTCGCGGCTGATCCCGCCGGGGTGATACTTAAGGTATCAGGTGAGACCCGTATTTCGGCTGCCTCTGGCGAACTTCGTGCGGCCGTTAAGAAGGGCCGTGTGTATGTCGGTGACACCTTGAAGACGGGTCTTAAGGCGCAAGCGTTCGTGATGATGAACGATAAGACTCGTATGATTGTTCGGGAAAATTCTGAGGTGTTGATTGAGGCTTTCGTATATGAAAAGCGTGACACGGATAAGCAGTCCACCACTCTCTTAAAAGGTGCCTTGCGCTCTATCAGCGGCGAGATCGGAAAGCTCACACCGAAAAATGTAAATTACAAGGCCGCTACTGCCACTATAGGTATTCGTGGGACTGATATCGACGTGGCCATTATCGGCGAGGGTCAGGCCGACCGGGCTGGCGTGTACAACTATGTTCGTGATGGTATGACGGAGGTTGAGTTGGCTTCCGGCGAGCGTGCGCTGGTGGAGAGGGAGAAGGCCGGATTTATCCCGGACAACCCTAAGCCTGGAGAGCCTCTGCTGCAGATTTTAGATGACCGCCCAGCGTTCTTATCAAACTCAGGTTTCGACACCCTTATGAAGCAGCTGACCAACCCGCGCGTGCCATCGATTCGTTAGTTTAGAAGCGAAGGCCAGCGTAGGCTTGGACAGATGTCTTGCCGCGCTCGCCTTGCACAGATAGCGTGCCATAAAAGGATTCATTTGAAAAGTTAACGCCCATTTTCAGCAGCACAGTTGAGGAGTATTCTCGCGGCTGCACTCCGGCGCTACTGGATGTGCTGAACGAGTTATGCACAAGTGTCAAGCCTGCGAAGGGTGCAAATGAATCAAAGCGCAGCGTGTAGTTGGCGCCGGCCGTTACCTGAGTTAACTGGGTCGAGCTTCTGTTGATTACCGTGCCATCGCTTTGGGTATATTCATCGACACCGTCATAGGTATACCCTAGGGCTGCTTTGTATTGGACGTAGCTATTCTTTGCAAGCGGTGTCACGGCGCTGGTGCCAACGCTGAGGAATGCACGGTCAGACGCAGGCGCTGCTCGAACCCCAGCCGAAGCTGTTTGGAGGTTGTTCTTACCCAGTCCCACGTTGAAATCGACTAGCCGTCCGCTCTCTAGCTGCATGACGTAGTAGGGTGCGATAGTGTAGCCACTCCCGGTGACCTCAGCCAAGGCATCGGCAACTCCCGCGACGCGCTGTGTACTAGTCACTGACGTTTGATCCAGCGTGAGCGTGATGCCCTTGGCAATAAGATCTATTTCGTCGAATTTTTCTACGCCCATAATTACCAAAGACACCTTCCCATCAAGAAGGATAGGTTCGATTCGGTTGTTGATGGTTGCCACCGTTGGTGTCACCGAGAATGATGTGCTTTCAAAGTCGGAATCATCTCCCGCAGCCTGGCCACGGGACGCGATCTCACCTAACCTGAAGCTCAGTAAAGGTCCTCCCCCCCAAAATGAGGCCGTCGAAAAACTATTCACTAGCTGAGTGGTTGCCGCGGTAGCGGACTTAGCGGCTACGACGGCGTTGTTATCGTCCGCCGCAAAGGCCAACGACTGTGCCAGAGCAAAAGGTGCGCTAGCGATAAGAATAGTCCAATTTTTTTTCGGTGTGGTTGTCAACATGCATGGAACCCTATTTATCTAACGCCTAGTTTAATGTGTCGCTGAGAATAACATGCTCCCAGTATTCCAGCCAGCCAGCTACGTGCCCGACGCCGGCAACTTCAGTAATCTCCTTTGGGGTATATCTGTAGCGGTCCCTCGTGTCAGCCAACACGACTAGCCGATCATTTTTACCAACGTAGTGTGTGGCCACCTGGCTTTGGGCAAGTAGGTCCATGTCGTTGTAGTAGGTGTCCACATCGAGTGTTGAAAATCGGTGGTTTTCTGACCAAGTAATTGGATCGATGGGGGATGCTAGTGTCACGACTCCAACTACTTCGTGTCCACGTCGAATCAACTCTGCACCGACGCGTATAGCCATTACGCCACCACCACTATGACCCACAAGGATGATGCGCAATCTAGGTAGCATTTTTTTTTCTAAAGATTTCAATCCTTGGTCAGTAGATGACAGGAGTAGCGCCAGTTGTTCGTTGCTGTAGCGTTTGCTGGCCCATGCCTCTGTTGCGCACTTTGTAAAAGTAGAGGACGCTAAAAATTGACAAGGTCTAGCAACGTATAGCACGCTAGCCGGCGACTTGATTGCAGTGGTACGGACGAGCCCCAGCGCTACAGAGCCCCTAGGGGTTGGATCGCGGGGGGGGGTGGTCCCGAATAGGGTCCACGCAGCGCCGTCGCCTTCAATAAAGACGAATACATCGGGACCAACTGCTTTTTCTCGTGCTCCCCTAGTTTTTTTTAAGGTTAGCGTTGGGGCCCCTGTGAGCTTGATGAATCCGAGGGATAGAAGTGCCTTTACTTGAGGGTGTTTCGAGGCATCAGCTACCTGCAGTTCAGCGGAAGCACAACCAAACAAAAAAACTGCGCATAGGCAGCATAAAAGATGCGACCTCATCGAGAAATGGGCGACGGAAGGTGATCTGATCATTCTGGCGTATGAAATGTGGACCGTTAAGCGTTATAGCCGCGTCGTCGTTAAATGCACACCAATCTCGCTGTCAAGCGAAGATGGCTTCTTGGCTTCGGGTTGATGTCGAGGCTTAACGAGTCTCACTAAGTTTGGGACAGATAAGAGCGATTGTGCGACACGCCTCTTTCGCGTCTGTTCAGCTCACGGCTCAATTTGGGGCGCACAGTCTTAATCAATCTGCTCGACTGCTCGTGGATAAATTTAGAGCCGATTGCCGCGTCAACTTTTATTTTAATTGAACGGGTTCGATGCGGGTCGATGATCTGGGCCCCTCGCCGGTACGCGGGCTGGTGACCTTATGCTGATTTTTGTACGCTTGCTTTTTTTCCCTAGATCCGAATGCGGCCACTTCTTATTTTGTATACGTTGCAAGACATACCTATTGCCACGTCTTAAATGATGTCTTATAAATACGTTATTGAAACGTCTTAGAGGATACGAGATATGGCTATCGTTGGTTATGCACGAGTAAGTTCAAGTGGTCAATCACTAGCTGTTCAGCTCGACAAGTTGTCAGACGCAGGGTGTTCCGAGATATTCCAAGAAAAGCGATCCGGGTTGACAGCTCAGAGACCAGAGCTGAAGGAGTGTCTGCGATTTGTGCGCAAAGGCGACGTCTTAGTGATAACTCGGCTTGACAGGTTGGCACGCTCAACATTGGACCTCCACAAGATCGTACAGGAGCTTGACGAGAGAGAGGTTGGCTTCAAGGTCTTAGATCAGCCTATTGACACAACGACTAAGGAGGGGCGTCTGATGTTCTCGATCATCGCCTCCATCGCTCAGTTCGAGACTGAGCTGCGCAAGGAGCGCCAGATGGAGGGCATTGAGAAGGCAAAAGAGAACGGGGTCAAATTCGGCCGTCAGGCTGTACTGAGTGATGACCAAGTAGCCGAGATGCGCAGCAAACGCGACTCTGGCATTTTGATCAAAAACCTGATGTCTGAATACGGCCTCAGCAAAGCCAGCGTCTACAGGCTTCTGCAAGGTCACTCAGCGAAGCAGACGGAGCTGCTGTATGTTGAATAATTCAAAGCCTCCGCATTATGCGCCGCTTAACTACCACCAAGAATTGGTAAGACTGCATCTTGAAAAATTTGGCGTCGAGCCATTCATCACAGGTATCAATTGGAACCAGCCGGACTTAATCGAAAAGGGCATCATCAAGGCCATTGAGTCTGGTCAGCCTTACGTTGAAGAAGAACTGCCACCAGGTACTGTGGCATTGTCCGTCTTCAAATGGTTTGAGACAGATGGGTTAATTTCTCAAAGGAGAGATTGGCTCATTGGTTTCAAAGTTTAAACGGTTTCAATT
>ENA-OQVM01002031-OQVM01002031.1-marine-metagenome-genome-assembly--contig:-NODE-2031-length-24785-cov-10.956168_pt1 | contig 24785 bp, 21 predicted proteins | sample MGYA00237776_ERZ505498 | MGnify/ENA primary metagenome ERZ505498 (study PRJEB26159, sample SAMN06265151) | marine metagenome | isolation source: Helgoland LTER site | place: Germany:Helgoland, sampling... | reverse complement strand
GATGCGAAAGCCCACCTCCGTTATTCTGAAGTTGGCTACGGCTACCGAAACCAAGGGCTCTCGCAAATTCGTTAGTTTCTCCGGGCAATTCAGATGCATGAGCCGTAGCCCCGTGCAGAGTGAAACCTCGCTCTTTTGCACCCTGCAATAGCCAAGGTAATTCACGAAGTGACAACCCATCAAGTATCAGCACAGCTTTTGCACTATAGGGCTCGTCCCACCATCGAACAAGGCGGTCTGATGATCTTTCAACCGTGTTACCAAATGATTGCCAGAGATCCCATCCACTGGAAGACAAGAAGTAATCAAATGCCCCGATCTCTCGGTCGCGCTTAAGTACCTCGCTGGCCGCATTACTTTGGGTAAGCGGTTTAATGCTGATCTCAAGCGCTTTGTTGATGATGACGCGCCAAGCGTCCTCGGGGGAACCTTTGGTCAGGCGATTTAGAAAACCAGCATCGATTGTCATCAGCTGTCCTCTTTTTTAAGATTTAGTTCGAAGGTCATGCCATCGGGCAACTTCTTGAGGAGCTCTTTGAGTTGTGCGCCGGTGGCGGCGGAAACTTTGATCGACACCTCTGTAATCTGTGTTGCTGGCCCAATCCCCCAACCCTCGAGTTTGCCAATGAGGTTTAACGGTGAAGTTGCCGGATTGTTCAGTGCAACACGCGGCCTAGCTCCAGCCGTTGTGCCACCGCCTCCAAAAATACCGCCGCCACTTAGTGGTACTGTCGTGAATCCGCCTGGAGTAGGCTCGTTCACTGTTGGTGGAGTTGGTAATCCAAAAAGACCACCGGGGCTCGATACATCAGTTGTAGCAGGCGGTGTCTGAGTAGATCCGCCAGTTGTTGGAACCGCAGATGGCTCCAATAAAGTGACTTCATCAAGCTGGCGTCCGGTAAAGGAGAGCTTAGGCCGCAAGCGCCGCCAGGCTGTATCTTCATCCTCGCCGGGCTGGGCCTGCAAGGTTTCCATTCCACGCAAGTTGATGACCACCTTGCCACGTGAGCAAAGCCGAATAATGCGCTCTTTCATCAGTGTTTCTCCAAGCCAAGGAATGCAATCCTGGCCAGCAGGGCGGGGCTCTTGCAATTCTTTCAGCAGTTTTCCAACTGATGTGTTTTCACTTGCGGCGGCAAGCACTAGGTCTTCGAAATCTTCTGGAACAAATAAGTCGTTGAGCATTGCCTCTTCGATTCCTTCTGGTATCAGGGAACCTTGTTTTTTGAGGCTTTCTACATTGAATACGCATTGATTCGGATCGGAGAAATTCCAGCGATGAAGAACTGCAAAGCGATCAAATCGTTTCTTTAGTATTTCGCGCAAATCGTTCTGGTATTTGGTTTGCAGTTTTTTGTATTCCGGACTTTGGCTACTCCATTCCTGTGCCTTCATCGAAGCACGGGCAAGGATCAAAAGATCACGGTCCTGGAATGCATTCAGTGAACCTGAACGTGGAAGCAAAAAACGAATGGTGTTCCGACGTTTTTGCAGATGGTCCTTAATCCAACGTCCAAGTCGCTGATCCAGGTTGTCTGGCTCTTCGGGTAGGACGAGAATCGGAAGTCTGTCATCCCAGCGCTCAGGTTGTTCGGCCTCATCAAGCGATGCCCATGGTGACGACAACCAAGATTGAGGCAAAGCAATTACCCTGAATGTTTTCGCAACCTCCTCGGTCCCGCCAATGACGTATCGAACTTCCTTGGCAAGGTGAGCCATGTCAGAGCCGTCAGAAAATAATTTGTCGTTGCGTGCACAGGCCATCAGTTTGGCTTGGGGGTTTTCTTCCTCTTTAAAGACAAGTCGATTGCCGTCTTGATGAATGTTGAAACTGTTTTCAACGATCGTGGCCATCTCAACCTGGAAGGCATTGTCATCAATGGCTCTGTCACGCGTGACATCTGTCTGGAGTGTTCCTGGCTCTGCACCTGCTTGGTTTCCAACGGCGATGGAACGTAGCCACAACGCGCCGACAATTTCTTGCAGATGCGGAGCCAATTTGGCATGGTCTGGAACCGCTTCAGTCACCGAGATGATGTTCTGCTGGGCCTTGGCTCGAAGAGTACGGTGGTGCTCATTTGATACCGAATCAAGCAAAGCTCCAATACCTGAGGACTCGTCATCTAGCCTGAAATCTGCTGCGGTCAGAACCGGCGCAAGTTCGCCATGGCTTTTGAACAAGTTGGCCAGGATGCGGATCATGTCTCGTGTTTCTTGGGCATCCGTTGCTATGAGAACTTGCTCTTCAAGCAGTCGCAGCAAGTGCGGCGCAAATGGCCAGGATTCCGCAAACTCTTTGCGTTTTCTATCTTGCTCAGAAGGAGGGACATCAATGAGTCTGAAATATTCAGACACATGCTTTGCGACCAAAGATTCAATGCTGGTCGGCGCGATCTGTAAACGGTTATCGAAGAGACGATGCAGCAGCATTCGCCGACGATCTTGCTGAATTCGTTCAGCGTTACCGCCAGCCTTGAAATCAATAGCGACCGGATTAACGCGATGAACTTGTTGGTAGGCGTCGCTGCCTCCATTGCGAACCGAAATAGCCAGGACCAATAACTCTGGGTGCTCCTTAGCGATCTCCGACAAAATTTGAATGAAATTGAAAGCCCAGTTTTTCCATGGGTACTGCTTGGTGTTGGTTAAACCGTCGTACCAAGTCTGAAATTCGTCAAGCAGCAGCATCGTGGGACTGTGCTGAAGCAATTCCAGAATTAGTGTGTCTGATGGGATGTCTGTTTTGGCCGCACCCATACCCTCCCATTTACCCTTGATATAAGCGCCATGCGGATGGCGTTCAAACAGCAGGTCCCAGAGGAATTTGAATCGTTGGCGGTGCAGGCTTTCACCAATGACTAGCATTTCGCTACGAAGGGCAATCTTGCCAATGCTCGGATCCCCAAGGGTCGTCGCCCAAGATTTGAGCCACGCTTCAGTCGAAACCGGATCATTTACAGCATGGTAGAGCGCTGCCATCAAGTGTGATTTACCCAAGCCACGCTCGCCTATTACAGCAATTGGCTGACCTTTGTTTGGCCCAACAGCCTCGATCCCTTTTAGGAGATCGTGTGTGGGGTATGTGATCTCCAGAAATGCCTTTGCTGCAACCTGTGTCGCGCCTGTGTTTGTATCGTTGGAGAGCTCAATGGCAGTCCCTTTGAGGCGCTTACCCCGAAATTCTTCACGTAGAGTCAGTCCAAGCATTATTTTTTCTCCGCAATACAGAAATAGATTGCCATTCGCAATAGTTGCAATTCGTCAGCCAGTAGTTTGTACCCAATGCCAGTGCAAGAACCGACAAGCAAAAAAGGCATGATTTTTAAACTAATAATATTCATTGAGGTGATGACCTGTCAGAGGCGTAACCCGGAGCCAAAGAGGCACTTTTAACACCGTAAAGGGTTTGCGGGTTGTTAAGCCATAGATGGTGTTCCTTTGGGTTCAGACTGTGCTCGGGCGAACAATCTACTGACCATCGCCGCAGCGCATACGCAACCAGTGGGGCTCGCATGTCACGCGCCGGCAAGCCTTTGCTCGTTCTGAGATGCCTTTCGATTGGCATTTTCCTAAACGCTTGGATAATTTTCATAACGCAGTTTAACGCTCACGCTCTTGGCGTGTTGATCCTCGCGCACACGTCCCCCATCCCAACATTCTCAATAGCCACCGTTCCCCCATGCAGCTTCGCCACCTCCCTTACAAAACTCAACCCAATTCCGCTGCCTTTCTGCCCCTTGCGGTTGGGTAGCGAGTAAAACCTGTCAAACAGCTTGTCGATGGCATAGTCAGGAATCGGGTCGCCCACATTGCGCACGCTGAGCGTTACCTGCCCGTCGTTGGTTTCGCTGGCCAGCGTCACGTCTGAATTAGCGTGCGCATGCTCAATGGCATTTTTTACCAAGTTGGCGATAGCTTGGTACATCAAGAAGTGGTCGCCCACGATGGTGAGGCCGGCGGGTTGCACTTGCACTTGTAAGCGCAGGTGGTTGCTGGCAGCGTAGTCGGTATGTGACTGCACCACCTCATTAAACAGTTGGTCCACGCTAATTTGCGCACGGGTCGTTAGGGTCTCAGCGTTTTCTACTTTGGCAAGCACCAGTAGCCGCTCTATGAGGTCGTGCAGTCGAGTGGTTTGATCGTGAATGTTGTTTAAAAAAAGCAGTTGCTTCTCAGGGGGTAGGGGCTCACGCAAGAGTTCTGCCGCACCCTGTATGCCGGCTATGGGGGCCTTGAGCTCATGGGTGAGGCTTTGTATGTAGCCCTCTATGTACTGCTTGCCGTCTAGTGAGCGGCGCATGTCTTCTAGGGCGCTTTCCACTTCACCAATTTCGTTGTTGCCAATGTGGGGGCGCGTGGCCTTTACGCCGTTACTCACGTCGGTGGCGTATTGCTGTATTTTGGCGAGCGGGCGGGTGAGGGAGCGATAGGTGAGAAAGCCTATGAGCGCAAAGATAGCGGCAACGATGGCGCCTGCAATCCAGAGGTTGTTTGAGAGGTTGGCAATGAAGGCATCTAGGTTTTTGGTGGGTTTGCCCACGGCCACCACCCCTACGATTTCTCCGGCATACATTACGGGGCGTGCGACGTACATGGTGGAGCCGTCAAAGTAGGCGGGGTCTAGGCTGCTGGTACGCGCGCCGTACTTGCCTTGCAGTGCCAGGCGTACATCACGCCATTTGGAATAGTCTTCGCCTTCGTCGCGGTCGTTGTCGGAGTCAAAGATGACCGTACCCTTTTTGTTGGTGACGTATATGCGCGTATCGACTTTTGTTTTGCGCAAGGCGTAAATCTGCGCATCCAACTTGCGCCGTGAGAGCTCGCGGTAGGTGGCGGCGAGTTGGGCGGTGGAGATGCTGGCAACGCCGTTGCGGTTGACATCAATGCTGGTGCGCGTGAGCATGGCGGCCATGGTCTCGGCAAAGTCAACCAACACCTCTTCTTGTGCTTCGCGGTAGCGCGGCCTGATCTCGTCTGCAGCCACGTACACAAACGCAAGCACTGCCGTACCAATGAGTCCAATGATGGTGAGGTTGAGCTGGGTGCGTATCTTCATGCGTTCACTGTGGCTCAAAGCTATAGCCCACACCCCGGTGTGTTTTGATGGGGTTGAGCGAGGCATCAACGGCCCTGATCTTTTGGCGCAGCACCTTGATGTGCGTGTCTACCGTGCGGTCAAAGCTCTCGTCTGGCGACGCCCACACCAACTGCATGAGTTGCTCTCGGCTGTAGGTGCGCGAGGGGTTTTGCATGAGCAGTAGCAACAAGCCGTACTCATACCGGCTGAGGTCGAGCAGCTGCCCGCGCAACGTGATGCGCCGCTTATCTTCATCGGCCTGAAACAGCGTGGTGCTGGGCTCGGTGGAATGGGGGGCGAAGTGAGAGGTGGTGTCACGGCGCAGTTGCAGGCGCACCCTTGCCGAGAGTACCCGTGGGCTAAAGGGCTTGGTGATGTAGTCGTCTGCGCCCAGCTCTAGGCCCAATACCTGGTCTATTTCAGAGCTCCGCGAGGTTAAGAAAACGATGGAGGCGTTGGAGATGGCGCGTATCTGCCTAAAGAGGTCAAGGCCATTGATGTCGGGTAGGCCAATGTCCAAGAGCACCATCTTGGGGGCCGAGTCACGCACGTGGCGCAGCGCCGCCTCCCCGGTAGATGCCCAGACGCATGCCACCCCCTCACTTTCTAACGCGTAGAGCACGGCGTCCGCAATGGCCGGCTCGTCTTCGACTAAGAGTACCTGCACGACTAGATCCTAAAAAAATTCAGACTTCACATTCACTTCAAACTCTCTTCAATCAACAACGTCATCCTAACGGCACTGAATCACTTTTTGGAGTTAAAGATGCATGCCGTACACCACATGTCCTCTACGCCGTCTAGCGGCTTGTCCTCATTTCCTGCCGCCGTGGAGTCTCGTCCACGTGCGCTGACCGTGGCCGACGCCGACGCGGTTGTGCGCGAGGCTCTCTCGCAGATTAAAGACTGCCGCTTTAAGGCTGACTTTCTCAGTAGGCGCTGGCCGTTGTTTTTGGCAGAGATGCAGTCACGAGACCAAATCTGGGTGTTTGAGACCAGCGGCTATGGGGCGGCCAAGCGCCAAGGCCTCGCGCTGGAGCGCAATGGCTATGTGCTCACCATATTGGTGCTGCCTGATGACGTCTGAGCCGCGTTACCACCCAGAGAAGCTCACACTGTGATCTTGATAAGACATAGACTAGTAATTAAATTGATAACTATAAAACAACCACTGGAGACAACCCCATGCTGAAGCGATACGTTGGGCGTGCGATGCGCGTTCTATCTATTGGCCTGAGTGCCACCCTTATGGCTAGCCTAATCGCTTGCTCCCCCCAGCCCGATGATGCGGCGAACAGCGGTGAGGCGGGTAATAGCAGCACGGCAAGCACCCCGAGCGAGGCGGTGCTGGCCGCTACTGAGGTGGCGCAGCGTGTGGTGCGTCAGGCCCCTGACCTAGATCTGGCCGACATTGGTTTAGACGCAGCGAGCCGCAAGAGTGGGGTGGGTGTGAATGGCTCAACTGCGGTGGGTGAGTTTACGGTTGCGTTTGCCTCTGACGGGTTTGCCAAAGCTTGTGCCAAGGTGCAAAGCACAGCACCCGACTTTATGGAGTTTGCGCAGCTTACGCCCACGGCGAGCCGCATAGTGATGGAGCTCAAGGATCAGCAATTTTGTATACGCAACCTTGAAAGTGGTAAGGACTACGAGCTGCAACTCATGGCGGGGGTACCGTTCGTAACGCCATCTGGGCAGAGCTTTAAAAGCCGCGAGATCATGAAGCGCAAGATCGAGGTGCGTGACCTGGGTACCGCGCTGTCCTTTGCCGACAGTGGCTTTGTGCTGGCGCGTGGGTCGAGCAAAGGGGTACCCATTTTTACAACCAACGTGAGCGAGGTTGATCTGGAGTTGGTGCGCGTGTCTGAGCGCTCTCTGGATAAGTTGATCGCTCGCAACGGTGGCGGTCTGGGTAGCCTTGACCGCTATGACCTGAACAGCTTACTGAGTAACGCGGCGGTACCTGTTTGGAAGGGCCGCTACACCCTGAACACCTCGCGCAACGTGCGCGTAGAAAAAGCGCTGCCTATAGACAAGGTGTTGGAGACCTTGCCTGAAGGCCTGTTTGTATTGGTAGCCGCCGATGCACGAGACGAGAAGGCGGTGCTACCTTCTCGCATCGCCCAAGGGAGTGAGCTCAGCTATCAGGTGACCGCGCAGTGGATTTTGAGCACCAATCTCGGTGTCTCAGCCGCCAAGTACCCCAAAGGGATGTCAGTGAGCGTACGTGCACTCGATACCGCTATGCCCATTCGCTACGCCAAGGTCGACTTGGTGACCAAAGCCAATGATGTGGTGTTTAGCGGTGAGACCGATAAGGAGGGTGTGCTCAACTTGCCAGAGCCCGCAGTGCGGGGCACGCGTGCCAATGCGCCGTCTCATTTGGTGGTGCGCTCTTCCAAAGACTTTTCGTTCTTGGTGCTTGATCACGCAGCGCTTGACCTCTCGTCTTTGGACACGCAAGGGCGCGTGCTAAATACAGCGCTAGATGCTTACTTGTTTACAGACCGCGGTATTTACCGACCCCGCGAGACAGTGCACTTAACGGGTTTGGTACGCAACCAGCTGGCGACAACGGAAGGGGTGCAAGCGGGTGTAGGCGCGGTCGATCTGGTGATTACCCGCCCCAATGGCAGCACGTATCAGACCTTGACGCCTACCTTGTCGCGCACAGCGTCATTTAGCGAAGATGTGCAGTTGCCTGCTGACGCACCGCGAGGTAGCTGGCGTGTGGATGTGAAAGACAAGACAGACGGCGCGACCATTGGCTATGTCGAGATAGACGTACAAGACTTTGTGCCTGAGCGCCTAAAGGTAGCGGTGACCGCCAGCGAGCGGCCTGCCACGCTGGGCGCGGCAGTCACATTTCCGGTTGTCGCCAAGTTTTTGTACGGCGCGCCCGGTAGTGACTTGGGCGTGGAGGCTGAAGCGGTTATCCGCGCCATGAGCGGCGCTGAGCTCAGGGGTAAGGGCGCCAGTGCGTATGCCTTTGGTGATGCTTTGCAGCCCTTCCGAGGCAAGAGCTTGCAAGCGTCTGGCGACGCCACCGATGACGCGGGGCGTAGCAATGTGGTGGTGCAGACCGCAGGGGTGCGGTTTGCGCGCTTAGATGGGTTTGGTGAGGCGGTGTTGCCACTGGTTGCCTCGGTTGCCATCGGCGTGCAAGAGCCGGGTGGACGCACCACCAAGGGCGAAGGTCGCCAAATGTTGTTGGCAGACAAGCCACTCATTGGCGTGCGCAGCCTCATGGGCGACTGGGTCGATACCAGCGTCTCGGCGGTTTACAACGTAAAGCTGTGGGACCGTGCGCTGAATGCCTTGCCTGTGGCGCCCTTGATGTGGCAAGTGCAAGAGATGGACTGGGACTGGTATTACGACCGTAGCGCAAACCGCTGGCGTTACCGCGACACCATTTCGCCGCGCATTGTGGCCAAAGGCCGGGTGGGCGTGAAGCAAGAGGAAACCGGTGTGGGTGAGATCAAACTACCCACCCTGTCATGGGGGCGCTATGTGGTGACCGTGTTTGATGCGGTATCCGGCACCTATAACCGCCAAACCATTTACTCGGGCTGGAGCAGCAACGCGAACGCCTCTGAGCCTGACTTCTTGGAGGTGAAAGCCCAAGGCAAAACATTTACTCCCGGCGAATCAGTCGATGTGGGCGTGACCTCACCGTTTGCTGGCTTGGCCCGCATCAGCGTGTGGACTGACAGGGAGGTGTTCGCCGAGAACGTTAGTGTGAACAAAGGTGATAACCGCTTTGCGATCAAGACGGATGCGCAATGGTTCCCGGGGGCTTATGTGGTGGTTACGGCTTTCCGCCCCACGAAGTCAGATGAAGAAAACGTCTTGAGTGCAGCGCGCTATATGCCCGTGCGTGCCATGGGGCTCATTTACCTAGAGGCAGACGCCAACCGCCGCCTCACCGTAGCGATACCTACCGAGAAAACCCTAGCGCCTCGATTGCGTGAGACGCTGAAAATTAGGGTGCCGCAGCTAGCGGGCAAGCAAGGGTACGCGGTGGTGCAGGCAGTGGATGAGGGTATTTTGCAACTCACACGATTCAAAACACCTGCGCCGCAAGACTACTTCTTTGCCAAGCGAAGCCTGAGCCCTGACTTCTTTGATGACTACGGCAAGTTGCTGCGAGGTGATGGCGCTGTGGGCGACATACGCACGGGCAGCGACCAAGCGCAGGGGAGTGCCGGTGGACAATCTCTGCCGGTGGTGCCGACCAAGTCAGTGGTGGTGTATGCCGGTGTGGTGAGTTTGGATGCCAACGGTAACGCCGATGTCCCCATTAACTTACCTGATTTCAACGGCACTTTGCGCACTATGGTCAGTGTATGGAGCGAGGACTCATTTGGCTCCGCTGCGGCCGAGTGGATTGTGCGCGACCCCGTTGTGGCTGAGATGGTGCTACCCCGCTACGTGGCACCAGGGGACACGACGGTGGCGACCTTGCTGCTAGCAAACACCACCGAGCAATCGGTGGAGATCAACACCACGCTGTCTACAACTGGCGGGCTTGACCTGCTTAGTAAGGCGCGTAGCGTGGTGACGCTCAAGGCGGGTGAGCGTCAGCAGGTGTTTGTGAAGTTGCGTGCTGAGGGCACAGGCATCGGTGGTGTCTCTGTTGATGTGCGTGCCAGTAACGGCTTTGCGCACACCAAGTCTTGGGACATTTTCTCGCGCTACGCGGGGCAGGGCACGACCTTGCGCGGCGACGTGGCGAGTATTGCACCCAATGCGGAGCAACGCGTGATGCTCAATATGTCGTCCTTGCAGCGACTCGGACGTGCGGGCGAGCTGGTCATTAACGACGAGTCGGGGTTTTCAGCGGCAGATGCGCTGCGTGAGCTCATTGCTTACCCTTGGACCTGCTCAGAGCAAACGGTTAGCAAAGCAGGCCCCACTATCCGCGCGTATCAGGTGGACCCAGCGTACGTGGATCGCATGGCCAAGCGAGTGCACCGCCAGACGGCAAAAGATTGGTTGCAAGCCAATGTTGACCGCATTGTGAGCCGCCAAGCTGCTGACGGCTCGATTGGGCTGTGGCGTGCAGAGGATGGCTTGGTTGACCCGCAGCTGTCTACCTACTTGGTTGACTTCCTCGTAACGGCGGAGCTCACGGGCTTTACGCTGCCAGCCGATAGCGTGGCAAGTGCCTATGCGTGGTCGTACAAGATTACTGAGGACTCAAACCTGTCATCGACTGAAAAGCTGTACGTGCTGTCTGAGTTGGTTAAGGCCATTTCACCGCACACCAAGCGTGCGGTGCGTCTGGCAAGGGCCTTGGCGGACCGTTCGGCTGATGGCAACCTCCTAACCTTGTCCAACCTAGCCGTTGCGCTACGCCGGTTTGGTGACAACTCACGGGCTGATGCGCTGATAGCGCGTATGAACGGCATGTACCGCAGTGAGCCGCTGATCAACACGCCCGGATATTACGACAGCGATGTGGCGCGCCAGGGGAAGTTGGCAGAGAACCTCTTCATCTTAAAAGACCCGAAAGCGTCCGAGATCTGGCAGGCGGCGGTCACAAAGATGAACAGCAATCGCCCTTGGTGGTATGCGTCTGTGCATGAGCAGGGCAGCATGCTGCGAGCCAAAGTTGCGCAGAGCAGTGCAAGCCCCGTGAGCGTTGAAATCAAGGGACGCACCTATACGTCGATGCTAGGGGGTATCTCTATGCCGCTGGACGCCGACACGGTGTTTGGGAGCGTTGCGAGCTTGGTTGTGCAATCGGCAACCGACCGGCCCTTGTATGCCAGCATCAGTGTGCAAGCGCCGCCAAAACCGGGTGTGTCACTGGCCGAGGTGAGTGGGGCGTTTCGGATTGCGCGCCAAATATATGACTTCGACACGGGGCGGCGCATTGACCGCTTTAGAAAAGCCAGAGTCAACGAGCGCTACGTTGTTGTCTTGCGCGGCTCAAGTGCTACGGACATGGGGCGCACCCAAGTGATGATGAAAGACCCCGTGCCTGCTGGTTTCCAAATTGAGTCGGTAATCACGCCTTACCTGCGCGAGGAGTCATTTGATTGGTTGCCTCGACTCAGCGATGTGGACGTGACAGAGATCAATGACGACGCGTTCTTTGCTGCCAACTTGTCTTACCTGCGGCGCACGGACACCATGACGGTGGCCTATGTGATCCGTGCCACCACGCCTGGGGCTTACCTCGCCACGCAAGCGGTGATGGAGGACATGTATGCGCCGGAGAGCTCGGGTAGCTCAAGTGGCCTGCCCGTAACGGTGCTTCCCTAAGCCGTGGTGATGCACATGCAACAACGCATAGCTAGCGCCCAGCAGCGTATCCGTAGCCTGTTGCAAGGTGGGCGCGGACGTTGGCTGGGGGGCATGGCGCTAGGTGGTTTGGCAACCGGCCTCCTCGCGGTGCTGCTCACCTATGCAGCGCTGCCGCGCTTAGACCTCACGCGCTACGAGCAGGTGTCTACGACCGTGCATGCGCGGGACGGTGAGTTGCTCAATGTTTTCTTGTCGCAGGATCACGCCTACAGGCTAGACACACGGCTGGCGGATGTGGACCCACGCTATGTGCAGGCACTGCTGGCACTTGAGGATCAGTGGTTTTGGTGGCACCCAGGCGTGAACCCGTTTGCCTTGGTGCGGGCAGCGGGACAGTGGGCGACAACGGGCGCGGTGGTGTCGGGTGGCTCGACCATCACCATGCAGGTGGCGCGATTACTTGAGCCTAAGTCACGAACGGTTTGGCACAAGTGGCAACAGATGGTGCGTGCGCTGGAGCTAGAGGTGCGCTACTCAAAGCGCGAGATCTTGCAGATGTACATGACCATGCTCCCCATGGGCGGCAACTTAGAGGGGCTGCGCGCGGCGAGTCTGCGTTATTGGGGCATAGAGCCACAAAACCTGTCGCTGTCTGAGGTGTCTTTGTTGTTGTCTGTGCCGCAAAGCCCAGAGGTACGCCGACCTGATCGGAAACCAGAAAACACCTTGCGCTCAATCCAATGGGTGGGACGCATGTTGGTAGATGCCGGCGTGTTCCCCGTGTCTGACTTGGACGAGCTCAATACGCTGCCGTTTGACGCGCTGCAGCCGCTGCCCAATGTGGCGTGGCATTTTGCCAAGCGTGCGGTGGCAACCCACGGCACTGACAAAGACGGCGGCGCAGTGCCATCAAGCCTTGACTACCGCCTGCAGCAAAGCGTGACGCGCAAAACCGCGCAGTTTGCAAAACGCTTGTCCGCCAGCGAAAACATATCGGTCATGGTGACCAATGGCCAAACTGGGGAAATACTCGCCTATATCGGTAGCTTAGGTCTGAACTCCGATGCGGGCTACATGGACTTGACCCGCGCGACGCGCTCACCCGGATCAACTCTGAAGCCGTTCATTTACGGCATGGCGTTTGATGATGGATTGCTGACGCCGCAAACCTTGTTGCACGACACGCCCAAAGCTTACGGCGACTATGCGCCGAGTAACTTTGATAAGGGGCACCGAGGGCCGGTGCGCGCCGGTGTTGCGCTACAAGACTCACTCAATATTCCAGCGGTAGCGGTGTTGTCAGACTTGGGCGCTGACTTGTTTTACCAAGCATGGAAAGACGCGGGCCTCACGCTGACGCTACCTAAGGGTGCAGATGCCAACCTAGGTTTGGCACTGGGTGCGGTGGGCACGCGCTTGCAAGATCTTGTACAAGCGTATGGCGCCTTTGTGAACGAGGGTAGGGTGCAGCCACTGCGCTATGAGAAAGCGGCAGCGGCGCCTGGTGGTGCGGGTCAGGCCGTGGGCCCCAGCTTGCTGACAGGCGGGAGCGCCACACAGATTACCCAGATATTGGGATCAGCCCAAGCCATTGACGGTCGGGTAACACGCGCGCACACGGCGGGGGGACTGCAGGCGTCGTTTAAGACGGGCACTAGCTATGGCTACCGTGACTCATGGGCTGTCGGCGTTAAGGGGCAATACGTGATCGGTGTATGGGTGGGTCGGCCAGACGGCACCCCCGTGGTTGGCCATACGGGACGCGCGGTTGCGCTGCGTCTGGCAAACGATGTCGCGGATGCTTTACGTGTGGACGGTGCGCTAGCAGGTGCGCTCGCACCTTGGAGCCCAGACCCTATTTCAGAGGCGGCGCTTGAGCTAGAGCGGCCACCAGTGCGACTCATTTACCCCAGCAACGGCACCAGTGTGGTGGTGAGTGATACGCCCAACCCTAGCCGTGAGCTAGAAGTGAAGTTGTCAGGCGCAGGCGAGGGGCTACGCGTGTTCTTGAATGATGTGGCCATAGACGCATCACAACTACGCCGCGCCAGGTTGGCGATACCTGCTGATGGCACTTACGAGCTAAAGGTGTTTGATGGCGGCGTGGTGCAAGACACCGTGAGCTTCACCGTGATTAGCCGCTCACTGTGATGTACGTTGCCCAAACCTAAACGCTGTTTATTGCTCATCTCTTATTGATAGTCACCCCACCCGTTTACACCCACCCGAGGACCGCATGCACAACGACATCGAACCCAGCTTAGACCTTGATCCTGCCCCCACAAAGATCAGAGAAGAGCGCTTTTTTACCAGTGCACTAGACCACATTCGAGCCCAGCCTCTGGGGCGAGCCTTGCATTGGTATCGCTGGCAGTCGTGTCCGCTGACAGAGACCGACTACTTCATCTTCTCTTTAGGTAACCAGCTCTTTGTTGTTCTGGTGGTGGACGTGGACGGCGGTACAGGTATGAGCGGAACCTTGTCGGGTCTCACTGCATTAGCCGAGCAGGCCAAAGGCACACCGTGTTTGATGCCCATGCGCCGGGTGCGTAAAACCAACTGGAAAACCGTGGAGGGCGGATGGGGGCTAATTGATGCGCACAGTGCTAAGCGCGTTGAGCCACCGGACTTGGTCTCGGTGCAACCCATTGCCATGTCGCCTTGGGAGTTACAGGCCTATTCGAATCAGTTCTTAGCGCAGCAGCTAGAAGACCTGGGCTATGAGTTGCTACCTGAGGTGAGCCCCACGATTGCAAGGCGTGCCATTTGGTTCAGGCGTGAGCAGTATGAGCCCGAGTGGGTGGTTGCCAGACCTCAATATGGGTTTGCCAAGAGCTTATTGAACTTTGTTTCCGCGAAGCTCTGGTCTGGCGGCACCTACGAGGCCCGACTGCGCCGGGGCTACATTGCGGATGTGACGTTTAAAGACCCTGCCAATGAGAAGAAGCAGATACCGGGTAAGCAATTGCTGAGAGGGCAAACGTATAAAGCGCTGATTACGAACATTCGACAGCTGCGCTCAAACGACACCATCACACCATTTAATTAGCGCAGTGGCCTAGTAGTCCGAAGGGTCGATCTGCCCCCCTAGCTAAGATGCGGGGAGCGCTAGTAATTCATCAAAAAGATATGTATAACAACTTGGGTGCGCAAGCTCATATGGTGAGCCTGTGCGCCCATAGAGTTGAGCTCGACCTATAACAAAGTCAGCCACGGCGGCTGACTTGGAGAAAACCTGCATGAGTGAAACTGTTCGCCTTTACAAATACCGAACCCTGCTTTCTGGCAATCGGTGTGTGTCCAAGGAGCGCCTCATCAGCGAGGTCGAGGTGTCCGAGGCGACTTTTAAACGCGATATCGCCAAGCTGCGAGACCAATTTGAGGTGCCTATTGTGTTTGACCGTGACCGCGGAGGCTACGTGATTGTGGAGTCTGGCGAGATGCGGGAGTTGCCAGGAGTTTGGTTTAGCCAGCAAGAGCTCTTGGCACTTGCGACTATCCAAGAAATGATTGAGCAGCTTGAGCCAACGATGCTGGGGCCACAGCTGGAGCCTCTGGGAGTGAAGCTTAATCAGGTAATGAAAAAACAAGGCATTGAGGCTGCGGAGATGAGTCGGCGCATCAAGCTGCTGTACGTAGGTAAGAGACCCATTGACGCCAAAATATTTGAAGTGCTTTCAAGGGCGACATTTGAGCGTTGTCAGATAGAGTTTGATCACTTCAATCGCAATACGTCAGAGACGATTCGCCGGGCAGTGTCTCCCATTGAGATCGTTTTGTATCGGGGTAACTGGTATCTGAACGCGTGGTGTCACTTACGCAATGGCCTGCGGCGTTTTTCTATTGACTCCATAGAAGGCGTGACACGCTTGAGCGAGCCTGCGATGGAAGTGTCAGAAGAGGAGGTTGCCGCAGTGCTTGGCTTGGGCTACGGTATTTTCTCGGGCAACACGGTTAAGACAGCGGTGCTGCAGTTTTCAAGAGACAGGGCGCGGTGGGTGCAAAACGAGGTCTGGCACCCAGATCAGGTGGGCACACTGAAGCGCGATGGGTCTTACCGGCTAGAGGTACCGTACTCGGATGAGCGTGAGTTGTTGGGCGACCTGATGAAGTACGGGCACACCGTGGAGGTCATTGGACCAGCGAGTTTGCGCGCCTCAATAAAGCGGGCCTTCCACGCTGCATTGGGCTTATACAGCTAGCAAAAATTGATGGCCAAGACGATCTACTACCTACCCGGGCAGGGCGGGCGTTTGGACATGGGGCTGGGCCCTGCACTCAGCGCGAGAGGGTTTGACCTGACTGGACGGGAGACCCGAGGCGAGTTTAATGACCTGAGCTTCTCCGATCAGGTAGCCACTATCGTGGACGACTTACAGCAGTACTTCTGGCAGGAAGATGCTGTGGTCATTGGTAATTCATTTGGCGCGTATCTCTTCTTGCACGCGCAGTCGCACATCGCCGCATTTCCCGGCCGAGTATTGCTCTTGTCGCCAATCGTTGGTGGCTTCTCGGATGAGGCAACAGGGCGTTACTTTTCACCGCCCCAACCTGAGCATTTAAAGAAGGCGTCGGTAGCCGGGCAATTTAACGCGCCTCGGCTATGCGAGATGCATGTTGGCGAGCAAGACTGGCAAAGCCACCCACCCAGTGTGCTGGCGTTTGCCGCACCGCTGGGCATCCCCGTCACCGTGTGGCCGGGCCAAGGCCACAACCTAGAGCATGAGACAGTTGCGGGGATTTTGGATGGGTGGCTACCAGCGGTGTAACGTGACGTTGGGGAAGGCAGCTTTCAGCTCCTCGTAGCTTTTAATTACCGGGCCTTGGTCCGTCACGTCGCCATATTTACGCACTTTGTTTAGCTGACTCACCGGGATGCTTTTGGCGTTGGTCGCTGCTAGGTTGGGGTGCAGCAGCATTTCAAGCGCCAATATAAAAATAGCGAAAGCCTGGTCGGGCGTTTCCGCATCTTCGTGGCAGGCGAGCCATATACGCATTAACGCGCGGTTGCCCCCAATCAGGTTGGGTTCAAAAGGTAGTCCGCTTAAGAGGCTGCTGAGAAGCGTGGTTAAAAGCTTATAGGGCTTCTCCGCATCCGTTTGTGCGGTTTCTTTTAGCATTGGGTCTATGTCGTGAGCCACGACATGTTGATCGGTTTGCTTGACTAAAAACGCCGGGATTTCAAAGTCTTCCATCCCACCAGAGGACAGCGCGTTAATCCGATCCATGGCGTTAGTGCGTTTTGAGTGCCAGACACGTGGAGCCGAGTCGTAGCTTGCCATGTGCATCGACGTGGTAATAGAAAGAGAAGCAGAGGCGGAGACATCTTCGTAACTCGTCGCTCCCCAGCCCTTGGGCAGCATCTGCATGATTTGCTTCAGGATGGGTTGACCCGTTGCCTTTTTTTCTTCCGCACGCTCATAGATCAATAGCAAGTTGGTGGTGTCGCTCACCAGTTGGTAGTGCACGGCTAATTTCTCGCGCGCTTTTGAGTTGGTTGACTCCCTCAGTTTGCGGGCGGCGGCGAGGGGGGTGACTGTATCGGATGCTTCGTAAGCGGGTAAATTGGTGTTACCTGAGGCGCTACCTGCCTTCCAATGCAGGCTAGGCGTCTTGGTGGGCGCTTTTTTTAGTTGCGCAAAGAGGTGTATGGTTTCCCCAGGTACCGCTAGCTTTGGCGGCGTACTCGCCCAAGTGGTTTTGCCTCCCCAGTCCACATCGAGCGCGAGGTTTTGTCCGAGGCGTAGACGTTTGAGTAGGCGCAGTGACGCCTGCGACATGTCCTCTTTTGCGGTGAGGAGGTCACAAGCGCCGCCTGTGTAGGTGGCGAGGTCGGTTAGCAAGCTTTCACCGGGTGCGCTTCCCACGCCCAATGCAAAAACACGGTGACCGCTGGCGACAGCACTGGCGGTGATGGCATCGATTGCCCAGACGTCACCGTCGGTAATGAGCAGGACATCGCAGGCCCCGTTACCCGCACCGGTCGTGGGGATGGCGTAAGCGAGTTCTAGTGCCTCATGCATCTCCGTACCGCCCAGGTCCGCATCAATTTGGTCTATGAGTGGCCAAAGTGTTTTACGCACCATGGTCGGCGTGCAGGCGGTGAGGGTGGCGATGTGGTGGTGAGCGGTTGAGCCGAATACCGTGAGCGATATGTTGTCGGCTTCGCTTAAGTTTTCACTCAAAGCCTTCAGTGCACGACGCGCTTGTGCGATGCGTTCGCCGCCCATGGAGCCAGAACAATCGACTAATATTTTTAGGTTGAGTCCTCGAGGGTGCTCATCGATGAAGGCTGGCGTAAAAGAGAGCATGCCCATGACGCCTTTCCCGTCAGGGGCGAGGAGGCTGTGCCCCATGTCGGGGGCGAGGTCATCGATAAGCAAAACAAAGTCTCTATCAAGAGCGGCTTGTTTTGTAAGGTGTATGCGACAGTCGTCCGCTTGTTGCTCTGCTTCAATGCGGTGGGTAGGGCTACTGATTGAGGCGCTAGCTAGGCGTCCTGTTAGCGTCATGGATAAATCAAATCCATGCTCGGCCGTGATGCTGGTGCGAGGCACTTGGTGTGGTGATAAGCCGCCGTCCAGACCCGCATCGCCATAGTTAGGCGCTATGACCGTGGGTATACGAACACGCACCTGTGTGCCGGTTTGTTGGAGGGTCTGGGCGACGCGCAGCTCAATGGCGATACGCTCGCCAGGCAACAAATTACCAATGTTTGCGGTGTACAAACCCCGTTTGGCAGTCTCAACCATAACGGGGGTGTCGCCCGACTCGATGGCCTGCTCGTAGTCTGCTGACGCTTTTGCCTTGGGTAAGACGTGTGCGGTGAGCGACTTGCCGTTGATGCTGACACCCAAGTGGGTCAGCACGGCGTCTGAGCCCAGAGGAAAGGTGTAAGTGATTTCTATTTCGTCTTCACTGTCATTGATGTAGCTCTGGCGCAAGACGCTCTGCATAACCAGGCCACTGATGGTGGCATCAACGCTGACGGACTCCAGCAAAGGCCGTTGCTTGCTATCCGACGAAATGTAAGGTGCAGCCATGGTGGGGGTGATTGCTTCAGTCATTGTGTGTCTCCTGGTTAGCGATTTTTTGTTGTTGATGGGTTTGCATAAAGGCGCGGATCAGGGCGCGCAGCGCCTCTGGCGATAGCTGTGCTTCTTGTGGGTCAATGACCACGCTGATACCTGGTGCAATGAGCACATGGCTTCTTACCGAGACAGAGCCCACCGCGGGCGGAGTAGCTGGGACAGGTGCATCATCCCCAGCCAAAACCATGCGGATACGGTCTAGAGATACGCCGGCGTCGCTCAACTCGCGAATGCGCAGCAACTGGCTTAAATGACGCTGCTCGTAGTAGGAGCCTCGTTTCTCTCCCATGGGCTTGTCTATGAGGCCCATTTGCAGGTAGTAGCGCACTGTCCGCTTGGGCAATGCTGCTAGGTTGCAGAGGTCATCAATGGACCAGCGGGTGGGTTCTTGGGTTTTAATATCCATTATTGATACAGTAATAGTGTTTTAAACAACTGTATCATAAATTAATGAATAAATAAATGGATTTGTTGCCTGGTTGTTTATGGCCGCTTCGGTCTTATGTCGCACTCTTCGTCGATATTTCTTCAATGACGACGGAAACGCGTCTCTTGGAAACGCTTTGCTACGGTGATAACAGTCCCCGTCTCGGAGCACTGAAGCAGGTAGCAATTTAGGGCTTTATCCAGATTCATAGGTGTGCAATCTGAGATCTCTCTTGCGATTTTTTTTTGATCACGCCGCGGAAAAGAGCGTCGAACTATTCCACTACCAATGTGTTCGCGGGTGCCACGGACAAGTAAAAGTCTTACCAGCTCTATCGTGATTGAGCGTTCCTGGAGTCTTTTTTTTGCGTGCAGAGTCAAATTTTCTTGCATTTCTCTATCCTTTCCTCAGCTCCAAACAGTCAGAACATCCTCGCTATCCAAATTGAAATGAAACTCCTCACTCTGTTCGTCTATTACCTTTATTTGGCCGGGGTAGTCCGCATTGAATTCCCAGACGGTGTCATTGGGCGCGTATTCCTCGCCCCACCAACTGTTGCCCTCAATGCTTATAAAGTCTCCCTGAGAAATCAGGTCCTCAGTGTCCGAGGTGAGTTGGACTGCAAGGTATTTGGTTCCAAAATCTATCGCGAGGTGCTTCATCACTTGTCCTTCACTGCCGGTTAATCTGATGGATGAACATTACGCCAAATAACTCAAAATACGAACAATGTTCGTATAAAATATGATTTGGGTAAAAGAGTAGTTTTCGCTGAAATTTTCGGGAAAACCATACCTTAGATTTTTAAAAAAGCGAACTATGTTCGCTAATTGAAAGACCAGCAATTGAAAAAAAAGGTACTTGTAGAGCAGGTAGTGGCTCTGAAGAGCGCATCGGGGTGGAGCACCCAAGAAATGGCTAATTATTTGGGAGTAACTGTAAGAGCTGTCCAAATGTGGCTAAGTGGTAATCGCGCAATGCCTGTTGCCTGCTATGAGTTGGCATTGCTGCGGTCACGTATCTCCGGTGAGACACCTGCGGAGCGTGACAAAGTATGGCAACAATTCATTGAAGACGCAGAGAGGTCTGTAAGGCAGCACATAGTTCAATCAACGGATCAATAGATGCCATGCATTTTTTTAGATGGAAGAATTTCTTAGAACGCTGTCAAGCCTAAATGGCGGGCGATTTTTACCTCCACCTGCGGTAGAGAAAAAAGTAATTATTTTTTAACGCCCTATATTTCATCCCATTCCCCTAGGGGTGACATCTCGATTTTGTCCTTTGGGCAGAGGGGTGGGCCGTATGACAGAAACTTGCGAAACATAGGCACCTCGAAGCCGCATGTTTTGCACCGAGCGCGCGGCCTTGGCTTGTGGACAACCTTCTTATGACTCACGAGCAGCCTGCCATGCGGGTAGGGGCCCAGCCGCGATGCCAACTCTGTTAGGACGACCTTTAGCTCGGGCCCAGCGCCTGCGCTGCGCATAGGGCCAACCATACCAAGGCTGACGGCAATTTTCTTAAACTCCTTGCCGTGCTTGTGCGCACAGTCATCCACTGCGTGAACCAGCTCGTGGACTAGCGTGTCTAAGACGTCGAAGGGCTCTACGAGTGTGGGAGATATGAATATTTGATTTGTACCGTTATCGCTGCTCTTTGTAGACCAACATTGCCCAATGTGGTGGCTCCGTGTCCCTGTGCTGGCAAAGCCACACGACACCATGCAGGCCTTAGGAATGTGGTGTCCTTTCGCCGCAAATATTGGCCGTAGAAGGTCAACGGCTCTGAGTAACCAAGCCTCTCTCGTGTCTTCGTGCTTCATATTGGATACTCTTTGGCAGTGGAAGGGCACTCATGTTGCTGGTTCACAGGCTCATAGTGTGAGCCTGTGAATGTTGATAATAGTCTGACGGATCGTCCGGCAAGAGTCGCCACTAACCCATAGGCCTTCAAAACACAGATAACCAACGCTTTGCAAACATCCATTCACGCACGTCTTTCGCGATATGCCAGTTTGACTAAGGGCAACCTAAGCATGGCGGATAAATTTTCTGAGTCGAGTGGTGGCGCGCTGAGTGTTAGGACGTAACCAGCGGGATAGGCTATGTGAATAGCCACGACTGTCGACTGCTCTCTTGGATTACCGAGCGTATAGCGCTATGGAGCGACTTATAGGGGGGATTCTCCTTGCGATAGCCTACGAGGCGCGCGCAGGCAGTGCCGTCTGCCATATTTTGCAAAACAGCTATCGGCTGGCGAAGAGCCCCATCGAATAGCACGTAGTCAATACCCTCTAAATTGATTGGCTCGCCACGCTTCGTTTGAAGGTGGAGCGGGTTTAAAGCAATCTTTCTGATCACGAGGTACCGTAGGGACTTGTACACTACATCCTGCTGTGAGTGCTCAGGAAAAGCATACTGACGGGCGGGCCGTTTCATCTGTAGATCCTTTGGCGTCTCGCCAGTCACGCCGGCCATTAACAGACGCGTATAGCGACCCGAGCTTACGCATACTATTCGGACTCGCATACCCCGGAACTTTCTTAGCTCACCCCGCCTGTCAAGTGGAACGTCATATAGGCAAGACTCCCCAATGGCGGATAGGTGATAACGGCTCGGGTGACCAAGAAAAGATTTGTACTTCTTTTTTAGTAGAGCCTTCTTCAAGTTCTCTAGCTCGTCTTTGCATCGTTGCGTCCATGTGGTCCTATTGTTCAGCGCTGCAAGAAGAATAGTGATCTCATCCTGAATGTCGTCGATAATTTTTTGTGATCTTTCAAACATTTTCGAATCTCCGGTTGACTGCTTTTTTAGAAGATCCTAGAGCTTGGTAGGCTCATCTGGTGAGCCTGTACTGCCCGATACTTGAATCAAACGGATATCGGTGGGTTATGACAAATGGCGATTTAAATAATGATGAGTGGGACTATGAAATACCCGACAAGGGGGGCTCACACTTAGCTGCTGTGATGCGATGGCTCGATGAGAATCAAGTACATCTCGAACAACCGGCTAGCGTGACGGTCAAAGACTTCGCCGTAGAAGGTGTAAATCAAGCAAGTTTTACGCTCGTGCTAGATGGCGATCCTTATCCAGAGCGATTTATGTGCGTTACCGATGTAGTCCAATTTGATCCCCTTAGCCTGCCCATCTACTGCTCGCCACTTGGTGCGCCCGCAAGCTACCCCATGTATGACTTGACGACCCCGACATATTGCGCGATCAACAAGGCGCTTAGGCAAGCAAACAAGGCGTTTCAAAAAGGACAGATCGATATTTCTGAAATCACATTTACAGTTGACTTGGATCAGTACAAAAATTATTAATTTTGATGTCATGCAAAACAAGAGTCGCACTATTTTCCGGTACGCCTTTCTCGTTGCTTGCTTGCTAGGTGCTGCATTTTTATATCCAAGAGCGCAGGAAACCAATCAGAGGCAGCAAGATGCTGGCATACCCTACGGCTATGTCGATACAGTGGCGAGTGGCCGAGAGAAGGCGAAGATGGATGTCTATCACGGAGTTCCCAAGTGGGGCGTGCGCGGTTTAACAGCCGGGAATTTTGTCGCGTCGTTACGAGAGGCTGGCGTTTCCCCATTGTTTTTCGGCTGTCTTCTGTCAGAGCACGGGGAAGATTTTTGGTATGGCTATAACAAGTATGTTTTCGAAAAAATGAACCTTAAAAATTTTGTTGTAGATCCATTTTTAGGGCGAGAAGTTCCGCGCTAATAGGGCGGACGGTCTCGTCGGGAAGGCGGCAAGGATATGCATCTGAGTGATCAGGAGAAATATTATTTCGTTCAAACACTACGCCATTACCTCAAAACAGCTGCTAGTTGGAATCACTACATCCGAGATAATATTGCCCAAAAATGTGTCGTGCGAGCTTTAGGCTTGGTCCTGACATCTTCTGATGAGCACCTGATGGCGATACGCTTTTGGAGGCTATGGCGATCCTAAACACCGCACTTGGTAAAATTTTTGGCCGTCTACGTGTTCTAAAAACCTATACGAATAGATAAAAAAGTTTGAAGAGTTTTTCAACTGAGATACGACATTAAAGATTACAAGAAATATGAACACAGCCAATCTCATCGAGGGCATCACTGAAAGAGCTGATGCAGGAAATTGGTGTAAACGACTCTCTTGCACAACATGTGGAGCACGCGATTTAAGGGCCGCTTTTGCAGAGCACAGCCCGCAGGAACTGGTTGATGGGTTAAAAGCGCTTACTCACGATTTCATCGCAGACAACTTCGACATCTTTCTATTTGCCGCGATCAGTGCTTCAAGAGACTCTTCTCCTGAAAATACGCTTCACATGTTGGGAGCTACACCTGCATCCGGGTATTTGCACGGAGCGATAGAGCACCACACTGATCGAGTTGAACGCTGGAGCCGTTACGAGGAGCAGAACTCGCCAGAGGCGCTTACGGCGCTGCGGCTGGCGAAAAAGGCTAAGCAACTGAGGGCGTCTCAGCCGCATCGAGATTTAAAAAATATTGAAAGAGATATGAAAAGTCGACTCATAGAGAGACTAAATTCTTTGCCAAAGACGTCTTTGATCGAAGTCATATTCAAGAGCGACTTTGAAATTCCTAAGCGTGCTGTTGGTGGCATGGTGTTCGCGAAAATACTGGAGCAAATTCACAAAGGGCAAGTTTCGGAAGGTGACGAAAACGCGATCAGGGTTCTTGCAATTGAGCACGGTGGTCACTGGAAAAAGCTCGAGAGTCTTCTTGTACGCGCTTCGAAAAATTCACGCACACTGAGGTGATCAGCGGATTTTTACACCGATTGAAAACTCCGTAAACTACAAAAAAAGTGTCTACAGGTTTGGGGGAATGCCATATCAGCCACATCCTAATGTGCTACATGGCTTTTAATGGCAAATTTTACCTCACACCATGAAGGCGTTGGGCAGCGGTTGGGGCTGGTTATCAAGCCCATGTTTGAGGGCTCTTAGCCCTCAACACGCAGCCAGCGATTAGCCAGGATATATCCTTGCCAGACACTGGTTCCAAGCGATACACAGCAACCCATTCACCCCCTTGCGCATCCGTCATCGCAACTGGTTGGATGATGGCTACGCCATCCGACTCAGGTTCAAGAAATGTTACAGACTTGGGCCTGTAGACTACTGGGTAACTGCTTTTCACCATCTGTAAAAACTTCGCTGGCGTACCAAACATGGCTTTAATATTTGGCGCTGCGTAAGAAAACGCAAGTAACGCGTCGTCAGCAGCAAAAGCATCGAGTTGAGCCTGAACGACCATAGCGATTGCGATAGCGTTTGCTTTGGAAACAACAGGACTACTGGCATGCACCACGTCGGGTACTCCGTTCTTTTGCACGTGCGTCAAGGGCTGAGCCGCAGCAGTAGCTACCCCACTTAAAAAGCAACACAGCAGAACAGAAGAAAATATTTTTGACACAATAAACCTCTCGCTAAAACTGGGAAGACGATACACCCAACGCCCATGCAGCAGTGACATCGTACAAGCGACCTAACCACTGCAAAGGTTATTACCGTGCGCTTTTCTTACCCAAAGTGGCATTCCCCCAAATCTTTAAACACTTTTCAGATTGTAGTTTGACGCTGGAAATATCCATACACTTCGACTGCGGTCATCATCACGGGCGCAGATCGAAAAATCCATACACATCCAGCAAACCCGTTGAGCGCTTTACGGCTTTAAAACTCTATACACATTGACGCGATCGGGCAGTCGTTCACGGTTTTAAAATTCCACACACATCGATGCAAATTCCCGCTATGTGCTCGGATCTAAAACTCCATATACATTAACGTGATCAGCGGACCCGCCCACCGATTGAAAAATCCATACACATCCAACGAACTTGATGATGGAGTAGTCGGCTCGAAAATCTATGCACTTCGATTCAAATGGCCATAACGTTCGCGGATTGAAAAATCT
>ENA-OQVM01002030-OQVM01002030.1-marine-metagenome-genome-assembly--contig:-NODE-2030-length-24785-cov-12.309090_pt1 | contig 24785 bp, 27 predicted proteins | sample MGYA00237776_ERZ505498 | MGnify/ENA primary metagenome ERZ505498 (study PRJEB26159, sample SAMN06265151) | marine metagenome | isolation source: Helgoland LTER site | place: Germany:Helgoland, sampling... | reverse complement strand
GAGCCCTGATGGACTCGAACCATCGACCCATTCCTTAAAAGGGAATTGCTCTACCAACTGAGCTAAGGGCCCACATAGAATTTAAAAAAGTTGAGATTTTGTTTTTTTTTATCATATTTTAAAAAAAAACTTTTGGTGAAGCCTTCTTTAAAATTTTTAAATTTCTTTACACTTAAAAATTTAAACAATAAAAAAATATCTAAACTTAAATAAATTTTATTACCAAAAAACAATTATTTATTCGATAACTTGTTAAATTGCAAATATTTTTATTACAACCTATCAATGTATTCATCGTGAAACTTGTTAAATGTACCATTTTTAATATTATCTCTTATGGCAGACATTAATTCTTGATAAAAGTTGATATTATGTAGTGTTAAAAGAGTAGAGCCTAAAATTTCATTTGTATTAAATAAATGGTTTAAATAATTTTTAGAATATTTATTAAGACTTAAATTAGAACAATTAATATCTAATGGCTCATTGTCATTTTTATATTTATTATTTTTAATATTTAAACGTCCATTCCAAGTAAAAGCTAGACCTGTTCTTCCTGATCTTGTTGGCATAACGCAATCAAACATATCAACACCTCTTTTAACAGCACCAAGAATATCTGTAGGTGTTCCAACGCCCATTAAATATCGAGGTTTATCACTTGGCATATGTTCTTTGATATCATCTAAAACATTAAACATTTCTTTTTGCGTCTCACCTACTGCAAGTCCTCCAATTGCATAACCATCAAAGTCAATTTTAGTTAAGGCATTAAGTGACTTTAATCTAAGATCCTTGAATAATCCTCCTTGAACAATACCAAAAAGAGCTTTATGGGGATTTGAGCCAAATGCTATTTTTGATCTCTCGGCCCAATAAATTGAAAGTTCCATTGATTTATTAATAATGTTGTAATCACTAGTTTTTTTTGGGCATTCGTCCATGATCATTACAATGTCCGAGTCTAATCCTTTTTGAATACGGATACTTTCTTCAGGGCTTAAAATAAATTTTTTTCCATCAACATGTGAATTAAAAATCGCACCTTTTTCTCTATCTACTTTATTTAGTTTGGATAAAGACATTACTTGAAATCCTCCAGAGTCTGTAAGAATAGGAAGTTTGCAATTCATAAATTTATGAAGACCACCAGCACTAATAATTCTTTCAACTCCAGGTCTAATCATTAAATGATAAGTGTTACAAAGAATAATTTCTGAACCTGTTTTTATAACATCATCAATTAAGCAGGCCTTAACAGTTGCCTGGGTTCCAACTGGCATGAAAGCTGGAGTTTGAATATTTCCTCTATGAGTTTCAATAACACCAGCTCTGGCAAAGTTATCATTTCCCAAGACATTAAAATTAAATTTTTTTAACGTCATTAATTGTTTTAAATGATTATTTAAAACTAATAATCTTATCTGGATTAGTTACTGAGCCGTTATTATTTTGGTCACCTCTTTTAATCTTATCTACAAATTCCATTCCTTCAATAACTTTACCAAAGACCGTATATTGTCTATCTAAAAATGAAGCCTCTTTGAAACAGATAAAAAATTGACTATTAGCACTATTTGGATCTTGTGAACGAGCCATTGATAGCGTTCCTCTTTCATGAGGTAAATTACTGAACTCTTCCTTAAGATCTGGAAGATCTGAACCACCCATACCAGCTCGTCTTAGATCAAACTCGTCACTTGTAGAACTTCCAAACTTAACATCACCAGTTTGTGCCATGAAACCATCAATTACTCTGTGAAAAACTACACCATCATATTTACCTTCTTCAGCGAGTTGTTTTATCCTTTTTACATGATTAGGTGCCACGTCCTCAAAAAGTTCTATTTTTACATCACCATCTTTAAGTTTTAAAATCATTATGTTCTCCTCTGCAGTTGCATTATTAGTTGTTAAAAAGATTAAAAGTAAAATTTTGATTATAAATTTATTCATATTTTTCTTTTAAAGACTTTATTGTGCTTTTTGTAGTAAATTTTCTAATATCACCTTTTAATTTGATAATTTCTTTTACAAATCTAGAAGAAATAATCTGGTTTTCTACATCTGACATTAAAAAAATCGTTTCAATATTGTTATTTAATTTTCTATTCATGCCCGCTAATTGAAATTCATATTCGAAATCAGAAACAGCCCTAAGGCCTCTTAAAATTATGTTTGATTTATATTTTTTACAAATATCAGTAGTTAATGACTGAAACGAAATGATCTCAATTTTACTCTTATTTAATTTTTGGTCTTTGAAAAGTGCCTTTTTAATGATTTCTATTCTCTCATCAGAATTAAACAAGTAATTTTTATTTGCACCATCTGAAACTGCAATGACAATTCTTTCAAATAATTTTAAGGATTTTTTAATAACATCTATGTGGCCATATGTAATAGGATCAAACGTACCTGGATACACAGCAACTTTTTTCATTACACTAAGTTATCATCAATTTTTATTGCTGAAACTACTTTTTCATCACCCGATAATTTAATAATACGTACTCCTTGAGTATTTCTTCCCGCTGTTCTAATTTCTTTTACAGCAACTCTAATAACTCTACCTTTATTTGTCGAGATCATAACTTCATCACCCTCTAAAACTGGAAAGCTCGAGGATATATTTCCATTTCTTGGAGAATTAACAATCCCTATAATTCCCTTTCCACCTCTATTTGTTACCCTGTAATCATTATGCAATGTTTTTTTACCATAACCATTTTCAGTTATAGATAAAATAAATCTCTCTTCTGTTTTTGAGTCTTTTTTATTCTTTACGTGATCAATAATAGATAATGAAACAATTTCATCATTCGGTGCTAATTCTAAACCTTTTATTCCTTTAGAAGATCTTCCTTTAAAAATTCTTAATTTTTTCGACTCGAATCTTATACATTTTCCATTTTTTGTACTTAGCATTATATTTTGATCATCTTTACAGATTTCAACCCCAACAATTTTATCATTTGGATCAAGTTTCATTGCAATTTTTCCAGCTGAATTAATAGATGAAAAATCTTCAAGACTGTTTTTTCTAATCTTACCTTTGGCAGTTGCAAAAACTATTTGCAAATTTTTCCAATCATTTTCAGGAAATGGCATTATAGAGCTAATTGATTGGTGACTTTTTAAAGGTAAAATATTGAATAATGATTTTCCTTTAGATGCAGTTGATCCTTCGGGAATTTTCCAAGCTTTAATTTTATAAACAAGACCTTCGGTTGAAAAAAAGAGTAATGATGTGTGCGTATTAACAGATAATGTTTTAACAACAGAGTCTTCATCTCTTGTAACAATACCAGATTTTCCTTTACCACCTCTTTTTTGCTGTTTAACGTTACTTAATGCACCACGTTTAATATAACCTTGTAAAGTAACTGTTATGATTACTGACTCTTTTTGAATAGTTTCTTCAATATCGTAATTCAAAATTGCATCAATAATTTTAGTTCTTCTTGGTACAGCAAATTTTTCTTTGATAGTTTTAAGCTCTTCACTTATTACCTTTAAAAGCTCTTTTTTTGAATTAATTATTTTTTTATATCCTTTTATTAAATCTGCTAATTTTTTAATCTCTACTTCAATTTCATTGATGCCTAAAGCGGTTAACTTTTGTAGTCTCAATTCTAAAATTGCAATTACTTGGGGTTCTGAAAGAGAATAAAGATTTTTACTCTTTTTATCCACTATTAAGGATATTAATTTTAAAGATTTATTTATTTTCCATTTAGTATTTAATAAAGATTTTTTTGCATCATCTGGTGTTTTTGATGAACGAATAATCTTAATAATCTTATCTAGGTTTTCTACAGAAACGGAAAGGCCAATTAATATGTGTGCTCTATCTTCAGCTTTTTTTAAATCAAATTTAGTCTTCTTAATTACAACATCTTCTCTAAATGATAAGAAATGAGATAAAAACTCTTTAAGGTTACATATTTTTGGTTTTCCATCAACTATAGCTAAAGTATTAAAACCAAAAGAACTTTCTATAGATGTATTTTTATAAAGTTGTCTCTTAATCGTCTCAGGCTCCACACCATTTCTTAAATCAATAGCAACTCTTATACCTTCTCTATTTGACTCATCTCTAATATCTTTAATACCTTCAATTTTTTTTTCTCTAACAAGCTGTGCAATACGTTCGTTTAGTACTGATTTGTTCACTTGATAAGGTACTGAGGTAATAACAAGTCTTTCTCTTCCATTTTTTTGTGCTTCAACAGATATTTCACCTCTTATTTTAAAAGATCCACGTCCAATATTGTATCCATCTTTAATAATTGACTTACCAATGATCACGCCCCCAGTTGGAAAATCTGGACCTGGTATATGTTTCATTAAATCTTTAATCTTAATGTCTTTATTTTCAATTAAAGCTAATGTTCCATCAATTATTTCACCAAGATTATGTGGTGGTATACTTGTAGCCATACCAACCGCTATACCACCAGCTCCATTAACTAGCAGATTTGGATATTGCGCGGGTAAAACCGAAGGTTCTTTTTCAGTTTCATCATAATTGCTTTTATATTCAATAGTATTTTTTTCAATATCATCAATTAAATACTGTGAAACTTTAGCCAATCTTGTCTCGGTGTACCTCATAGCTGCTGCCGGATCTCCGTCTATAGAACCAAAGTTACCTTGGCCTTCAACTAAAGGTAAGCTCATAGAAAAATCTTGAACCATTCTAACTAAAGCGTCATAAACAGATTGATCGCCATGTGGGTGATATTTACCAATTACATCTCCAACTATTCTTGCAGATTTTCTAAATTGTTTAGACCAATCATAGCCACCTTTATACATTGCAAATAATATTCTTCTATGAACAGGTTTTAAGCCATCTCTTACATCTGGGAGTGCCCTACTTACAATTACACTCATCGCATAAGATAGATAAGACGAGCTCATCTCGTCATGCATCGAAATTAACTTGATATTTTTATCTTTAGGAATTTCTGTGTTAGGCATAAAAAACTAAAATGGAATTTCGTCATCCATATCGTTTGATGTTTGTGGCGAGTCTTCAAAATTATTATTTGATACTTGATTATTATCATTTTGAATTCCACCACCTGTGTTGCCACCACCAAGCATTGTAAGAGAAGAGTTGTACCCTTGTATTACAATTTCAGTTGAATATTTATCTTGTCCAGATTGTTCATCTTTCCATTTTCTTGTTACAATTTGACCTTCAACATAAATTTGAGCACCTTTTTTTAGATATTGCTGCACTACATTTACTAAACCATCATTAAATACAACTATACGGTGCCATTCAGTCTTTTCTTTTTTTTCACCAGAAGTTTTGTCTTTCCAGGTTTGGCTTGTTGCTAAACTTAATCTTGCAACACTTTTTCCATTTACCATTTGTTTAATCTCAGGGTCTGCGCCTAAACGCCCAATTAATAATACTTTATTTAAACTTCCAGCCATAATATTTTAAAATGTTTATTTATTTATTTAGTTTTTATATCACAATATAACCTGAATATTAATTTTATTAATTTAAAGCAACTAAAATTATGATCAAAAAGATAGTTATCAAGGGTGCAAAAGAACATAATTTAAAGAATGTTTCAGTTGAAATTCCTAAAGATCAATTTGTAGTCATAACTGGACTTTCAGGTTCAGGAAAGTCCTCTCTTGCTTTTGATACAATTTATGCTGAGGGACAAAGACGTTATGTTGAAAGTTTATCTGCCTATGCACGTCAATTTTTAGATAAAATGAAAAAACCAAATGTTGATCTTATTGAAGGTTTAAGTCCTGCTATAGCTATAGAACAAAAAAATACTTCAAAAAATCCAAGATCAACAGTTGCTACTGTAACAGAAATATATGACTACATGAGAGTACTTTATGCAAGAGCTGGAATACCATTCTCTCCATTTACTGGCAAACCTATAACATCACAAACAATTACTCAAATTGTAGATTTAATAAAAAAATTACCAAAAAAATCTACAATTTATATTTACGCTCCAGTAGTAAGAGGTCGTAAGGGTGAATATAAAAAAGACATTCTTAGTTATAAAAGAAGAGGTTTTAGAAAAATTAAGATAGATGAAGTTTTGTATGATATTGAAAAAGCTCCTGATTTAGATAAAAAAATCAAACACGATATATCGGTTCTTGTAGATAGAATTGTTATTAATTCATCTCTTGGAAATAGGTTGGCTGAAAGTATAGAGGCGGCTGTAAATCTATCAAATGGCTTGGTTTTTGTTGAATATGAAGATGAAACCTTACCTCAAAAGTTTAGAAAAACTGAAAAATTAATTTACTCAACTAAATTTGCATGTCCTGAGAGTGGATTTACTATTGAAGAGATTGAACCAAGACTATTTTCTTTTAATAGTCCGTACGGTGCCTGTGCAGAATGTGAGGGTATTGGCATAAAGCTAAATGTAGATCCAAATTTAGTAATACCCGATGAGAGAAAAAGTATCGCTGATGGAGCAATTGAACCATGGGCCAAATCTACAACGCTATATTATGCACAAACACTAGCTTCAATAGCAAAACATTACGGATTCTCATTGGATGAAAAGTGGAAAAAATTACCAAAAAAAATTAAGGATGTAATTTTATTTGGTTCAGATGAAGAAGAAATAAAATTTAATTATGATGATGGATATGAAAAATATTCACACAAGAAAACTTTTGAGGGTGTTATCAATAATTTAGAAAGAAGATTTTTGGAATCTGATAGTGAATGGAAGAGAGAGGCAATAGCCGAGTATCAATCAGATTCAGCCTGTGAAGGATGTAATGGAAACAGACTTAAAGAAGAGGCTTTATGTGTAAAGATAGATAATCTAAACATAAGCGAAGTTACAAAAAAATCAATTTTAGATGCCTCTAAGTGGTTTAAAGAATTAGAAGTTAAATTAGATAAAAGACAATTTAAAATAGCTGAACATATTTTAAAAGAAATTAATGAAAGATTAAATTTTCTTTTAAATGTTGGTTTGGATTATCTAACTCTGTCTCGTGAGTCTGGAACTTTATCAGGTGGAGAGGCTCAACGAATAAGATTAGCATCTCAGATTGGCTCTGGATTAACTGGAGTTCTTTATGTTCTAGATGAGCCATCTATTGGATTACATCAAAAAGATAATGTTAAACTAATTGATGCACTCAAAAGACTTAGAGATTTAGGAAACACTGTAATAGTTGTTGAGCATGATACAGAAACTATGGAAAATGCAGATCATATAATTGATTTGGGTCCTGAAGCTGGAACTAAGGGTGGAGAAATTATAGCTCAGGGAACTTATAATGAAATCTTAAAAAACAAAAATAGCATAACCGGACAATACTTATCTCACAAAAAATATATCGAAATACCAAAAATAAGAAGGCTTGCTAAAAATGGTAGATTTGTAGAAATTAATGGTGCATGTGGAAATAATTTAAATAATGTAGATCTAAAAATACCAATTGGTAGTTTTACTTGTGTAACAGGAGTTTCTGGAAGTGGTAAGTCCACGTTGATACTGCAGACCTTATATCATGCGCTTAATTTAACCTTAAATAATAAGGCTCGAAAAGTACCAAAAGCATTTAAAGGATATAAGGGAGTTGAACTTATTGATAAAATTATAGATATCGACCAGTCTCCAATTGGAAGAACACCTAGATCAAATCCAGCTACTTATACTGGTGCTTTTGGTCCTATTAGAGATTGGTTTACAGCGCTTCCTGAGTCAAAAACTCGTGGTTATAAACCTGGAAGATTTTCATTTAATGTTAAAGGTGGTCGTTGCGAAGCATGCGAGGGGGATGGTGTAATTACTTATGAAATGCATTTCTTGCCTGATGTTTATATACAATGTGATGAATGTAAAGGAACTAGGTATAACAGAGAAACCTTAGAGATTAAATTTAAAGGAAAAAGTATTGCAGATGTTTTAGACATGTCTGTAGATGAAGGGTGTGAATATTTTGAAAATATTTCAAACATTAAAACTAAATTATTAACATTAAAGAAGGTAGGTCTTGGTTATATAAAAATTGGACAACAAGCTACAACTCTATCTGGTGGTGAGGCTCAACGTATTAAATTAGCTAAGGAACTTTCAAAAAGATCTACAGGAAGAACTATGTACATATTAGATGAGCCTACAACAGGTCTTCATCAACATGATATTAAAAAACTATTAGAAATATTGCACACATTTGTAGCTCTAGGAAATACAGTTGTTGTTATTGAACATAATCTAGATGTAATTAAAACAGCAGACTATATTGTCGATATGGGACCTGAAGGTGGTGTCAAAGGTGGAAATATTATCGCAGAGGGCAAACCTGAGGATATTATCAAAATAAAAGGTAGTTATACTGGTGAATTCTTAAAACCCATGCTCGAAGAAAAATTTAAAAAGAGGTTAAAGATTTAAAAATTTAGTGTATAAGTGATTCTAATTATGGGTAATTTACTATCATCACTTCCAAAAACTATTCACGCATCATTAGCTTTAGCTGTAATTTTTTTTCTAGGGTTATTTTATGGTAATGGTGGTTTTGATTTTGATACAATTTTTTGGAGTTGGTTAACAAGATTTATTCATGTAACGGTTGCTATAATGTGGATTGGGCTTCTTTGGTATTTTAACTTTGTACAAATTCCAAATATGCCAAAAATCCCTGATGAACAAAAGCCCGCTATAGGTAAAGTTATTGCTCCAGCCGCATTATTTTATTTTAGATACGCTGCATTACTGACAGTTCTGTCAGGATTAATTTTAGCTTATTTAAATGGTTATTTACACGATGCTATGACTTTAGGTGGTGGTGGAAAAAATACAGCTATAGGTATTGGTATGTGGCTTGGTTTATATATGGCATTTAATGTTTGGTTTATAATTTGGCCAAATCAAAAAAGAGCATTAGGCATGGTTGAGTGTGAACCTGATGTTAAAGCAAAATCAGCAAGAACAGCTATGCTGTTTTCAAGAACAAATACACTTCTTTCTCTACCAATGTTACTTTCAATGGTAGCGGCACAAAATTTATATTAATTTTTTTCTGCTTCTTCTTTTATAATAGTTTTTTGTGATACTCTTAATTTAACTAATATTGGATTGGCAATATAGATTGAAGAATAAGTTCCAAAAATAACCCCAAATATCATAGCGAGTGAAAAACCTTTAAGTATCTCTCCACCGAATAAATATATTGAAACTAAAGCAAGTAATGTGGTTATTGAGGTAATTAGAGTTCTTGATAGAGTTTCATTTATCGACTTATTAGTTAGGTCAAAGATTTTAATATCAGAATATTTTCTGAGATTTTCTCTTACACGATCAAAAATTACAACAGTATCATTCATCGAATAGCCAACTATTGTTAAAACTGCGGCTACTATCGATAAATTAATTTCTAAATTTAATAGAGAGAATAAACCAAGTGTTATTAGAACATCATGAAACAAAGCTATAATTGCACCTAAACTAAACTGCCATTCAAATCTTATCCAAATATAAAATAACATTGCTGCTAACGACAAAAGTATTGCAGTTATACCAGACTTTAAGAGTTCAGAACTTACCTTGGGGCCAACATTTTCAACTCTTCTAAAGGTAAAATTTTCTCCAATTGAATTGGTAAGATCTTCTTTAATTAATTCAATAATATTTGAACTTGTGTCTTTTTTTTCAATTTTAATCAAATAATCACTATCTTGACCAAATTTTTTAATATTAACATCCCCTAAATTCATTTTACTGAATACACCACGAAGAGTTGCTACATTAGTTTGGTTATCTTGTGTTCTTAATTCAATTAATGTGCCCCCTTTAAAGTCAATACCAAAATTTAGACCTTTAAAAGATAAAAGTATTATTGAAATAGCAACTAACAATGTTGAGACTATACTGAATGATTTATAAAATTTATTAAAATTTATCATCTAAATAAGTTTAGGTTTTTCTTTATTTTTGACCACATAAAAACTTGTTAATAATCTTGCAATAAAATAAACCGAAAATAATGTTGTAAATATTCCTACAGCTAATGTTACAGAAAACCCTTTAACTGGTCCTGAACCCATAAAAAATAATATAATTGCTGCAATTAAAGTTGTTACATTGGCATCAATGATTGCTGTTTTGGATTTAACATAACCTGAGTCGAATGCTATAATATTATTTTTTTCTTCTCTTAATTCTTCTTTAATTCTCTCAAAAATTAAAACATTTGCGTCAACAGCCATACCAACAGTTAATATTATTCCAGCAATTCCAGGTAACGTTAAAGTTGCTCCAAATAATGTCAGTATACCAATCAGAAAAAATAAATTTACAATCAAAGTGATATTTGCAATCAAACCAAATACTTTATACTTATAAATCATAAAAATTATAACCAAAGCAAATCCAATACATAGTGAAATTATACCAGCATTTATCGAATCTTGTCCAAGATCTGGCCCAACTGTACGCTCTTCTATTATGTTAAGTGGGGCTGGCAATGCTCCAGATCTAAGAAGTAAAGCTAGATCAGTAGCTGATTGAAATGTAAAGTTTCCACTAATTTGTCCAGATCCACTTACTATGGCATCTCTTATTACAGGTGCACTAACAATTTTACCATCAAGAACTATAGCTAGTTGTTTGCCAATACCTTCTGTAGTAGCTTTACCAAATCTTTTAGCACCTACTCTATCCAGTTTGAAAGACACAACTGTTTCGTTGGTTTGAGTATTCATATTAGGTTGTGCATCAAGTAGGTTTTCACCACTCAAAATTATTCTTTTACTTACCAAGGCTTCGTTTATTTCATCATCGTACTTAAGAATTTCTGCACCAAAAGTATCATTGTCATTTTGTGTTATAAAACGAAAACTTAAATTGGCAGTTTTTCCTAATAAAGATTTTATCCTCATAGGATCATCTAAACCTGGTAATTCAACTAAAATTCTATCATTTCCTCTTTTTAGAATATTTGGTTCATTTGTACCTACTTCATCAACTCTTCTTCTAACTATTTCAATTGCCTGATCCTGTGATGATGTTTTAATTTCAACTAACCCATAATCTGAAAGCTTTAGTTGAAATTCATTATTTGAAGATATTAAGTCAAACTGGTGAGATTTGTATTGCGGATAATAAGGATTTATCTCACTATCTTTATCCATAAAAAAAGACTCTATCTTTTCTTTTAAGGTTGGATCTACATTAAAAATTATAGATTTATTGGATATTCTTAAATCTATAAATTTAATATTTTCCTTGTTTAGAAAATTTCTAATATCGGTTGCTGTGTTCTGTAATTTTTGAAGTTCCACAGGATCATTATCAATTTCGAGTAAAAGATAAGATCCACCCTGTAGATCTAAACCAAGATTTATTTTGTTTGAAAAAAATTTATCTTCAGTATTTAAAAAATTTGATAACGATATAAATAAAAAAAATATAGTTATTATAGATATTATAATAATTCTTAATTTTGAAAAATATAACACTTCAACTTGATATTATTTTTTAACTTCAGGTGTATTTAGTAAACCTTGAATACCTGTAGATTTAATAATCTCAACTTTAACATTTTCAGAAATTAAAACCTCAACTTTTTCGTTATCAATAACTCTTTCAATGGTTCCAATAATTCCAGCAGAGGTAACAACTTTGTCTCCTCTTGTTAAGTTCTCAACCATGGCTTTATGCTCTTTAACTTTCTTTTGTTGAGGTCTTATTAAAAAAAAGTAAAAAATAACAAAAATTAAAATTAGTGGTATAAATTGACCTATTCCTTGATCCATATTTCTCCTAGATTAAAATGAATACTTATAACAAATGAGTGATTAAAACAACTTTAAATCTTATTGATTTTATCAATATTATTCATGTATGGTTTTAAAGCCTCTGGAATAAGAATTGAACCATCCTCTTGTTGATAATTTTCAAGTATTGCTACTATTGTTCTGCCGACAGCCAAACCACTTCCATTAAGAGTTCCAACAAATACTGTCTCTTTTTTACTATTTTTATATCTAGCTTTCATTCTTCTGGCTTGAAAAGAACCACAAGAGGAACAACTTGAAATTTCTCTATATTTATTTTCAGATGGTAACCAAACTTCAATATCAAAAGTTTTTTCTGCACTAAAACCCATATCACCTGAGCATAATATAATCTTTCTGTAAGGTAGTTTTAACAAGTCTAGAATTTTTGTTGCACAGTTAGTCATTCTATCTAATTCAGCTAAACATTGGTTTGGCTCTACAATACTAACCATTTCAACTTTGTAGAACTGATGTTGCCTAATCATTCCCTTAGTGTCCTTTCCATAGCTGCCAGCTTCTTTTCTAAAGCATGGTGTTGATGCAACCATTCTTATTGGAAGAATTTCTTTATTAATAATCTGATCTTTAACCATATTGGTTAATATCACTTCAGCAGTTGGTATTAAAAACTTTCTATCATTTGAATCATCAAGTTTGAGTTCAAACTGATCATTATCAAATTTTGGTAATTGACCTGTTCCAAACATTGTAGAGTCGGTTGCAATTAATGGAGGTGATATTTCTTTATAACCATTTAAATTAATATGAGTATCAAGCATAAAATTAGAAATCGCTCTTTCTAGTAAAGCAAGTTTATCTTTAACAAAGACAAATCTAGATCCTGTGGTTTTTGTCGCAAGATCAAAATCAAGCATATTTAGATTTTCACCTAGCTCATAATGAGACTTAGGCTTGAAAGTAAAATTTGGTATTTTTCCTGATTTTAAAATTTCAATATTAGAGTTTTCATCTTTACCTATCGGAACATCATTATACGGTAAATTCGGTAATGATGCTAAAATATTGTCTAATTCATTTTTTATTTTACTTTGAGATGATGAAATTTCTTCAATTTTTTTTGAAATTTCTTTTGATTTCTCAAATAAAGATTTATCTTTTGATTTAGATATTTCTTTTTTTTCTTTTTCTAAATTTTCTTTTTCTTGTATAAATTTTCTATTATTTTCATCTAATAATAAAATTTTTTCAAAATCGACATCAATAAATCTTTTTTTAAGACCATCTTTAAATGATGAAATATCACTTCTAATATCTTTAATATTATGCATCTAATTTATTCTTTTTTTCAATAATATTTACTGAAAATATAGATAATTCATATAAAATCAATAAAGGTATGGCTAAACCAATTTGTGTTATTGGGTCTGGTGGTGTCAATAATGCAGCAGCAGCAAAAATTATTACAACAACATACTTTCTTCTTTCTCTTAGAAATTGAGCATCAACAATTCCTACTCTAGCAAGTAAACTTAAGACAACTGGTAACTGAAAACTAATCCCAAATGCAAAAATTAACTTCATTACTAAGGATAAATATTCATTTACTTTAGCCTCTAGCTGAATAGGCAAACCAGTTGCGGCTCCTGAGCTTTCAAATGATAAAAAAAATTTAATTGCAAGAGGCATTATCAGATAATAAACAAGCATTCCTCCTAAAAAAAATAATATAGGTGTTAAAACTAAGTATGGAATTATTGCAATTTTTTCATGCTTATACAATCCAGGAGCGATAAATTTCCAGATTTGCATTAATATATATGGACAGGTTACAAAGAAAGCAGCAAAAAAAGAAACCTTTAAATAAGTTAAAAAAGTTTCTTGTAGTGCAGTAAAAATCAATCTTCTATCTGTACCAGTTTCTTTTACTGCTTTAGCAAAAGGTTCTACCAAAAAACCATATAAACTCTCAGAAAAAAAATAACATCCTATAAAAAATATGAATAAAAAAATAAATGAATGGATTAATCTTTTTCTTAATTCAGCTAAGTGACTTATGAAGCCTCCGTCATTATCAGATTTTGTCATTATCTTTATCTTTATTTTTATTCTCTTCTTTTGATTTTTTTATTTCATTAGATTCAATATCTAAATCTGCAACTTCACTTTGAATATTGTTAATATATCTCTTTGTTGTACCAATCCATGAACCTACTTTTTTTAACATAAATGGAAAATCTTTAGGGCCAATTACAATAATAGCTACTGCTACTATTAATAAAATCTCAAACCAGCCTATAGTGGGCATTTGACTTACTCTTTGTCTTTACTGTCTTGATTATCTTCAGAAATATTTTTTGGCTCTGGTTCATCGGTAATGTCTGAAGCCATTCCTTTTTTAAAACTTTTAATACCCTTGGCTACATCACCCATTAGACTAGAAATCTTACCTCTACCAAATAGTAGGACAACTAAAATTACAACGATTGCTATTTGCCAAATTCCAATGCTCATAGGTTTTTATACATCTTTTAAATAGTATTTTAAAGAAACTTTTTATTTGTCTTCATTGGAATTCAATGTGCTGCTTAACATCTCATCTATATTTTCATAGATATCTTCCTTTTTTTCTTCTTGTTTCTCCTTGTAAAACTTGCCAGTACCAAAAATTGCATTATCAATATTTGAACTATCAATTAAACCAGCAGATCCCAATTCATCAACTGTAGGTAAGTCAGACAATTTTTGAAGACTGAAATGACTTAAAAAGTCATCAGTAGTTGCATATTGAATTGGTTTACCAGGAACATCTTTTCTTCCTTGGGGTTTGACCCAGTTTAACTCCATAAGTATTTCCAATGTATTCGTACCAAATGCTACACCTCTAATTTCCTCAATTTCAGCTCTAGTTACTGGCTGGTGATAAACAATAATTGCCAATGTTTCTATTGCAGCTCTTGAAAGTTTTTTTTCAACTGTTTTTTCCTGTGACATTAAATTTGATAAAGTTTCAGAAGTTCTAAATGACCATTTATTAGAAATACAAACTAAATTTATGCCTCTTGACGAATAATCCGTTTGAAGTTTTTCTAAAGTTTTTAAAACATTAATTTTTTTTGAAATTTTTGACTCAATTGTTTCAATATCCAAAGGTTCTGCTGCTGCAAAAACTATAGCTTCAACTTCTTTTTCTCCAACATTTATTTTTTTTGGAAATTCAAAAATATTATTTTTCAAATTCTTTTTAACCTTGTTCATTTAATTTCCTTAACATAAATTTCATCAAATAAATTATCTTGTTTGATTGTAAGATTGCCTTCTTTAACAAGTTCAAGGGATCCAGCAAAAATTCCTGCTTTTCCAGTACGTTTATATTTAAGACCACTCTTAAACGTACTGGGTATTAAGTCATTTATATTTTTCCAATCTATGAGTTTACCAAAAAATTCTTTAATTCTTTTAATGCCATCTTCTGTGGTGAAAACAGGTAGTTTGGGGATATTCATTCTTTGAAAATCTTTTGTCATAATAATAGATGAATAAGATTTAAGTAATTCGTATAAGTTTAATTTATATTCCGTGCTATAAATTGATCTTATATTACCTTTGATTCCTCTAAGTCTAATTTCTCTACCTAATCTTTTTCTTTTTAACATTTGATCAGAAAGTAAACGAATTAATTCCAATTTTTTTAATTGTAATTTTAATTTTTCAGCAACTTCTAAAACTTTAAATTCTTCTTCAGGATTACCGGGTAATAATAATTTAGATTTTAAATATGTAAGCCAAGTTGCCATTAATAAATATTCTGAGGCAACTTCTAAATTCAAATTAGATTGACTTTTTATATAATTATGAAATTGGTCGGCTAATAAAGTTATTGAAATATCTTCGAGATTAACCTTTTGAGCTTTTGCTAAATCTAATAATATATCAAGAGGTCCTTGATAATTATCAAGATCAACATTGAAGTTTTTAGAATCATTAATCGACATTCCAAATATTAGCTTATAATTTTGTAAAATTGTGATGTTTTTTTAATTATAAATTTGTTTAAAAATGGAGAATTAATAGCCACAGCTTTCATTTCCTTAAGATTTCCATTGCAGTGTAAAACCAAATCACATCCAGCACTGAATGCTTTTATCGTATTATCTTTTATACTAAATTTTAAACTTTTCATCGAAATATCATCTGACAACAAAATATTTTGAAATTTAATTTTTTTACGAATTATATCTATTACTTTTTTTGAATGAGTGGCTGTATAAACTTTATCAATATGAGAATAGACAATATGTGCCGTCATCCCAAAAAGACATCTCTTGTTCTTAAATGGTATAAAGTCCTTTTTTGACAAATATTTAAGATTTTGTTTGATTGTAGGTGTTAATTTATGGCTATCTACTTTTGCTAAACCATGCCCTGGAATATGCTTCATAATGGTTCCTATTTTATTTTTATGAAAATTTTCTATGCAAATATCACCAATTCTTGAAACTACTTTGGGATCATGGGAAAAAGATCTATCACCTATGATGGAGCTTGAACCTTTTAATCTTAAATCAAGAACAGGGACAGTATTGAGATTTACACCTATTAACTTAAGATGATTAGCTGTTTCTGTAATAAATTCATTATATTTAACATTAAAAATTTTTCTATCTTTAGAATATAAATTTCCAAAAAATTCACTAGTTGATAAATCATTATTTAGAAAATTTGTAAGCCTGTTAACCCTACCTCCTTCTTGATCTAATAAAATAGGGTATTTTGTATCATTGAATATCTTTTTAATGTGATTGGTTAATTTTTTTGTTTGTTTAATTGTCTTAATATTGCGCTTAAAAAGAATTATTCCCCAGGGTTTATATTTTTTTAAAAAGAATATTTCTTTTTTATTCAATATTGTTGATTTAATTCCTATTATAAAACTTCTTCTATTAATCATCACTGTTTATCAATTTCCAAAAACTATGATTTTTTTTTTTATTATCTAAATTTTTTTCAACATATTTTACAACATTATCGGTGTCGTTATTTAACAAAATTAGTTTTTCTGAATAAGAAATAATCATTTCATTAATTTCTTGTACTGATCTGTAGGATTTCTTTTTATTATTATCTGAAAAATAATAATCAACAGCCAAAAAAATAGTTAATATTATAAATAATATAAAAAAAAGATATTTTAACTCTTTAAACATTACATTTTTTCAGGAGTGCTAACTCCTACAATAGACATACCACTTTTAATTACATTAGATATTATTTTTAAAAAAACTAATTTATCATTAGGAATTTTTTTATCGTCATTTATGAATCTTTTGCTCTTATCTTCTTTGCCCATATTCCAGTATGAATGAAATTCAGATGAAAGTTCATAAAGGTAAATAGGTATTCTATGAGGCTCAAGCCTTGAACTTGCAGTTTCTATACATTTTGGCCATTCAGCAATTTTTTTTAATATATTCATTTCATCTTTAGAATAATTAAAGTTATATTCTTTCATTTTTAAATCCTTATTAATATCTAATCCCACATGTCTAAAGACAGATGAAATTCTGGCAAAACAGTATTGAACATAATAAAGAGGATTTTCTTTAGATTTTTCTTTGACTTTGCTAAAATCAAAATCAAGCTCAACATCACTACTTCTATTTAACATAATAAATCTTGTAGCATCCTTTCCAACTTCAGAAATTAAGTCTTCAACAGTTATATAGTCTCCTTTTCTTTTAGACATTTTAAAAGGTTTCCCTTCTTTAATAAGTTTTACAAGTTGGCTAACTTTACAAACTAACTTATTCTTAGATCCTGATAACGCTTCAACAACCGAGGTAATTCTTTTAATATAGCCGGCATGATCTGCGCCCAAAATATTAATTAAAACATCATAATTTCTCTCTAATTTGTTATGATGGTAAGCAACATCGCTTGCAAAATATGTCCATGTTTTGTCTGATTTTTGTAAAGCTCTATCTTTATCATCACCAAAATCTGTAGATCTAAATAAAAGCTGCTCTCTTTCTATCCATCCTCTATCATTATCTCCTTTAGGAGCTTTGATTTTTCCCTGATAGATCAATTTTTTTTGTCTAAGATTTTCAATTACTTTTTCAACTTCCTTATTTTGGACAATAGTAGTTTCACTAGTAAACTTATCGTGAATTATTCCAAGATTTGCTAAATTTCCCTTAATCAATTTTAAAGATTCAGAAACAGAAAGAAGTGTTAATTCTTTAGCTATATGCTCAAAATTGTCAAATTTATAATCATTTTTGATCTTTATAATATTGTTAGCTATATCTATTAAATAGTCACCTGGATAAAGATCTGTATTATCTTTTGGAAAGTTTTCATTATAAATTATTTCTCTAATTCGATAATAAACAGACTTAGTAAAATTTATAATTTGATTACCGTAATCATTTACATAATATTCTTTTGAAACATCATGTTTATTAAATATCAATAGATTAGATATAACATCACCCAAAATTGCCCCCCTACAATGACCCACATGCAACGGACCTGTGGGGTTGGCGGATACAAATTCAATTAAATATTTTTTTTTCTTTTCTTTAATATTGGTTCCATAATTTATGTAATTGTCATTTACATTCTTTATAAAATTATTCCAATATTCTGATTTAAATTTAATGTTGATAAAACCTGGTTTTACTACATTTATTGAGTCAATTAACACATCTTGTTTCTTTATTTCATTAATTAAAAAATTAGCTAAATCCATTGGGGATTTTTTATTAATTTTTGATAAGAACATTGCTACATTTGTTGAAATATCACAATCAAAGTTAGCAGGTGGAATATCAACATTAATTCCATTTAAAGATTCTGGCAAAACAATTAATTTATCTTTATTTAGTTTTTTAATTAATATTAATATCTTGTCTAAGTATAAGTCAAAAATGTTCATTAAATAGTTTTATTTAAATTAATTGCATATCTGTCAGTCATACCAGAAATAAAATCAGCTATTGCTCTATTAGAGTCTGCTTTTAATTGGTCCTTCGATATATACTTCGATGGGTTTTTTTTTATCTTAAAAAATAATTTACTGATAATTTTCTTACCTTGATTATTTTTTAATAATACATTTTTATTATTATACATTTTAGTTCTTAAAAAAAGTCTAATTTCTTTTTCAATTGATAAAAACTTATTTGAAAAGCAAACAATACTATTATCAAAATTATAAACATCTTTTATAGTCTTAATTTTATTAATCTTTAAATTGTACTTTGTATTAGCAATCAAATCTCTAACCATTAAATCAATCGAGTCTCTTATAATTTGATATATCAAAATATCTTTGTTATTTTTTTTAATATTTTTTTTATGTGATTTATAAATATCTCTAAAAAAATTAATTTCAATTAAGTCATTTAAATCAAATAATTTAGCTTTTATTCCATCTTGAATATCATGATTGTTATAAGCAATATCATCAGAAATTGTTGAAATTTGTGCTTCAAGTGATCCTGAATTCTTATATTTTATTTTTTTATTAAAATTTTTTAATCCAATTAATCTGTTAACAGTAGATAAGTCATTAACAGGACCATTATGCTTTAACAATCCATCTAGTGTTTCTATTGTTAAATTTAGTCCTTTAAATTTTAGATACTTGTGTTCTAAAAACATAACAATTCTTAAAGTTTGAAGGTTATGATCAAATCCTCCATAATTTATCATGCAATCATTAAGAGCATCTTCACCTGCATGACCAAATGGAGTGTGACCCAGATCATGAGCAAGGCTTAAAGTTTCTGAAAGATCATCATTCAAACCTAAATATTTAGCAATAGATCTAGCTATTTGTGCAACTTCTATTGAATGAGTAATTCTAGTTCTGTAATGATCCCCCTCTGTATTAACGAAAACTTGAGTTTTATGTTTTAGTCTTCTAAAGGAAGCACTATGTATAATTCTATCTCTATCTCTTTGAAAAGACGTTCTATAAACTGAACTGTTTTCTTTATGTAAACGACCTATACTTTTAGAAAGAGCCAAATGAGAGTAATTATTCATGCTTTAAATTCAATAAATTGATATTATAATAGTAATACCAGTGTTGTGTTATGTTTAAAGAAATTAAATTTACAGATAAAGCTATAAAACAGATTAATAATTTGCTCTCCAAAAAATCTCCTGGTTCTTTTTTTAGAATCGCTATTAAAGGTGGTGGATGTTCTGGTTTTCAATATGAATTTACTTTTGATAATGAGATATCTAATGATGATCTAAATTATGAAAAAATTCTAATAGATAAAACTTCAGCTGATTTATTAAAAGGATCTGAAGTAGACTATGTTTCAGAACTAATTGGTGATCAATTTAAAATCTCTAACCCACAAAGCAAATCTTCTTGCGGTTGTGGTGTTTCATTCTCTATATAATGGTTATCACATCTTGGAATGTTAATTCTGTTAGAGCAAGAATTGAAAATATTAAAGAATACCTTCAAAAATTTTCTCCCGATGTTGTTATGATGCAAGAAATTAAAACACAAGATGAGACTTTTCCCTATGATGATTTTTCAACATTAGATTATGAAAGTTATGTATTTGGTCAAAAAAGTTATAATGGTGTTGCTATTATATCTAAGCATAAACTAGAAAATGTTAGAATAGATTTGATTAAAGATAAATTGAAACAATCTAGAATTATTTCAGCAGAATTAAAATATAAGAAAAAAAATATACAAATAATTAATATTTATACGCCAAATGGTAACCCAGTTGATACAGAAAAATATTCTTATAAAAAAATGTGGTTAGATAGTTTGATTAAACAACTAAAGTCTCTTTCAAAAAAAAATGAAAATATTATTTTAGCAGGTGATTTTAATATTCTTCCTTCAGCAGAAGATGCTTATAATATTAAAGGGTTTGAAGATGACGCTTTATACCGACTTGAGATAAGAAAAAAATTTAGAGAAATAATTAATTTAGGTTTTCATGATGCTTACCGTCATATTCATGGTGGAACAGAGGGATATACTTATTGGGATTATATGAGAGGTGCTTGGCAAAAAAATAATGGCTTAAGAATTGATCACTTCTTAGTATCAAATTCTTTATTAAATATAGTTAAGAATGTTAATATTAACAAAGACCCCAGAGGAAAAGAAAAACCTTCAGATCACACCCCTATTGAAATTGAATTAGCTTAAAGATTTAATTTTATTAACAAGTTCTTCATTAATATTTCTTGGTCCTTTATCTAATCTATTTTTATGCCTTCTTTCACCTGGAAGTCTAACCCCATCCATAGCTGACATTTTACTAAAAAATTTATCAGCATGTTTATCCCAACCTTTACCAGAAATTTTATCTGGTGAGATTGCTATAATAAATTCACCACCACTTGGCGGACCGCCATCGTTATTATCTTTAGCAGCAGTTTCAAAACTAAAATTTTCTCCAATTAATGCTCCAGCTAATAACTCAACCATCATTGCTATACTAGACCCTTTATAACCACCAAATGGAAGTATAACTCCACCATCAGCAATTTCACCAGGATCAGTTGTTTCTTTACCTTCTTTAGTTAAGCCTGTTCCAAGAGGAACTTTGTGCCCTTCTCTTTTTGCAATCTGAACTTCACCCATTGCCATTGAGGCTGTGGCCATATCATAGACAACTGGAGTTTTACCTGGTCTAGGCCAAGCAAAAGAAATTGGGTTTGTACCATATAAAGGTTTCGTAGCACCAGCTGGTGCAACAGCAGGCTTATAAGACGTACAAGCGATACCAACGAGGCCAGCTTCAGCAATAGCTTCAGTTTCAGGCCAAAGGGCTGCCATGTGATGTGAATTTTTTATAGCTAGAACTGCTACGCCATTTTTTTTTGCTAATTCAATAACAGCGGGTAGTCCTAAACTTAAAACCATAGGAGCAACTGCATTATTACCTAATACTTTAATAATACTTGGAGCAACATTTTCTAATTCAGGTCTTGCTTTACCATTAATCTTTTTACTTTTTAAGCCCGCAACATAAGCAGGTAATCTAAACAAACCATGAGACACAGAGCCGTCTCTTTCAGCTCTCATAATAGTGTCAGCTAAAATACTAGCATTCTCTTCATCACAACCATTAGCTAATAATGTTTTTTTTGCTAAATCAAAAATTTCATCTAATGTAAGGGAAACTGTACTCATTCCCCTATTAGATATTTTATTTATGCTTGGTTTTCAAATCTTTTTTTAGATCTTCATGATCACCTACAACAGTGTGATACTGACTTTTTGTTACATATTTTTCTAAAAAAGGTACAGCTAACAAAGGTAAAAACCCACCAAGAACAATTCCATATGCTGCACTTTTAAGATTTGGATCAGCTAATGCTGCAATAAAGTCAGCTATAATATGAGCTAAAACTATTCCAACTATTCCTGCTATAGCTCCATTCGAAATAACTTTCAAAAAACGGTTAATACTCCATCCTGAGTAAAAACCTATCAGTGGAATTAAAGTATGAATGAACCCAAAAACAAAACCTCTTAAAATTCCATGTTCTTCAACTAGTTCTTCTAAAAAATGAAGAAATTCAGGCAGATCATGAGAATGACCTTCAGCAGCCTGAAGATATGTAAAACTAAATATAGATGCTGTTATTGATAATATTGTTATTTTCTTCATTAATTGCACTCCTTACAAGTTGTTAAAACCTCCATTTTAAAAGTACTAAAATCGTACTTTTTAATATTATTTTTTTTAAAGAAATCTAAAAAGATATTTGATTTAAGTTCTTCAGTGTCACCACATTTTTTGCAAATAGCTATAGCAGTATTATGATTATCTTCATGCGTATGATTACACAAAATATAGGTTTTTGTTTGATTAGATTTATGAATTCTCTCTTCACTAATTAAACTATCTAATGCTCTATAAACAGTCATAGCTTGTGTTTTTTTAATCTTTTGAAGTTTATCTAGAATTTCATAAGCAGTTAAATGCTTAGATGATTTTTTAATTATAGTAAAAACTAATTCTTTATTTGTCATAATGTTATGTTATAACATAACATATTTTTGTCAATACTTTAATTAAAAAAATACAATTGTTTTAAGTAAATATATTTGATTATAATGATTGAATATGAGTAGAAATTTGGAATTTTTCAAAAGAAATGGTTATCTTGTAAAAGAAAATTTAATTGATCAGAGTTTTATCAGAAAAATTAATAAAATTGTAAGCGAGGTTATTTCAAAAGAAAAAAAGAAGAAACATAAAGTTAATGGAACCCAGTCTTACAATAATTATCATTTTGTATACAACTCAAGTAATTCAAAAAATAAAGAAATTTTAAGACTAAATAACCCTCAAAACAGACATAGAATCTTCTATGAACTATCTAGAAATAAAAAAATAATATCTATAGCTAAAAAATTACTTGGAGGAACAGTAAGATTTCATCTTGGGAAATTAAATTTTAAACTGCCAAATAAGAAAAAAGGAAGTGAAATTGGATGGCATCAAGATTGGGCTTTTTACCCACATACCAATGATGATTTAATAACAGTTGGTATATATTTGGATGATTGCTATGAAAAAAATGGCCCTCTTAAAATAATTAAGAATTCACATAAAAAGAAATTGTACAGTCACCACAATAAAGAAAATTACTTTGTTGGAAAAATAGATACTAAAAAGAATAAAATTGGAACAAATAATAGTGTTTCCATAACTGGAACTGCTGGAACAGTTGTTTTTTTTCATTGCAGATCAGTTCATGGTTCTGGACACAATCTAATGGATAACTCAAGACCATTAATTTTATTTGGTTACAGAGCTTGTGATGCTTGGCCATTAATTAATGATGGAAATCCTCATCCAGAGGTAGATTTAGAAAATTATGATGTAGAAACTAAATTTGAACAGAAGGAAACATTCCTTGTTAGTCCATATAAAAAAATCGACAAAGAGGTACTATTCGTGAAATATGACCCAGAAAACATGAAATATTTATATATATGTGTTAATTGTGGAGTAAGTTGGTAAGTTATTAAAAATAATTTGATATTTTTTATTTAATCTTGCTGAAACACTACTGAAGTCTTTTAAACGGTCTTTAGAGTCTTTTGAATATGATTCATAACCGAATAGGTATACTCCTGCAAAAAACTTATCACCTGTAAATGAGTAAGCAACAGTTGTTTGAATTCCACCTACAGTTTCTTTGTGAGATAATATAGTCATCTCCCCTTCAATTTCTTTTTGAAAAGAAATATCACTGTACCGTTCTTTTAATATTTTTGGTGACTCACCCCAATTCATTTTTCTAAAATCGTTTTGCGACAAGCAAACAAAAGGAATAAATAAAATTATAAGTAACTTGTTCATATTCAAATATAATAATTGATATTTTAATCTACTTATAAAGTTTAGAAATATAGAAATTAAATGTGTAAGATATTCTGTCTATTATGTGAACCTTGTAATAGGTCGAAGTCTGCTAAAATTGGATAAACCAATTATTTTACTATTTTTGATAAAAGACTATTTACTATGAAAAAAATAATTTTAATCCTTGTTATTGGATGTTTAATTTTACCTTCTAATACAAAAGCACAAAATGATGGTGCTGTTGCTGCTGCTGCTGTAGGTGGATTATTAGCAATTGGATCAGCGGTTGCATCTATTGAGAAATTTAAAGAACAATTAGAACATAAAGCTGTTGAAGAAATTTTGAAAAATCACTCAATGACTAATTTTAAAATAAAAACAAGTACTCTAGATGGTGTTTCAGCTAAAGATGCTTCTTCGGTTAGTGTAGTTACATATAAGGTCTATAACTATGACAATAATAAAAAATATATTCTTTTTTGTTTTTTAAGTTCGGGATGGACAAATGAAAATGGTGTAGATTTTAATAAAGTAAAATGGAAAATTTTTGGAGGTGCAGATTGGAATAATTTAATCAAAGTATATATAGAAACTGCTACAAGAAAAAAAATATCAATAGAAGATGTGAAAATATGCAAGATAGA